>Ga0208609_100009_pt1 | contig 237122 bp, 239 predicted proteins | sample SubbioR11_8A_Apr_FD_184813 | JGI IMG/M metagenome (GOLD analysis project Ga0208609, IMG submission 184813) | Serpentinite rock and fluid subsurface biosphere microbial communities from McLaughlin Reserve, California, USA - CR11_8A_Apr (SPAdes) | ecosystem: Environmental > Terrestrial > Deep...
TTGTCCCGCCGCGACCTGCACTGGATCGCCCCCCGCCTCACCCACCAGACCCGGCTGGTCGTGCAGGCGTAATCCCCTTTCCGAAACGCTTTGGATTGCCTAACCTGCGCGCAATCGGGGAGGATTCGATGCCGGCACCACGCAGCGCGGATGATGAGGTTTTCGAGCTGCGACTTGCGCGGTCGGCACCCGACCTGTTTCCGATGCTGGATGCGCTCTACGGTGCCCGGTCCGACTATCCCGCCTTCCGCGACAGGCTGCTCAAGGCTTTGCGAAAAGGCTGGGCCGACCGGCCGGAGGACCTGAAGCGGCTCGACCTGCAGCGCGATCTGGAACCCGACTGGTTCCAGCGCCCCGACATGGCGGGATATGTCTTCTACATCGACCGCTTCAACGGCTCGCTGCGGGGTGTGCTGGACAAGTTGGACTACCTGGAAGACCTGGGCATCACCTATGTCCACCTGATGCCCTGCCTGAAGCCCCGCCCCGGTGACAGCGACGGCGGCTATTCGGTGATGGATTACCGCCAGATCAACCCGGCGTTCGGGACGATGGCGGATTTCCAGGCGGTCAGCGCCGCCCTGCGCGCGCGGGGCATGTCGCTGTGCGTGGACCTTGTGCTGAACCACACGGCCAAGGAACACGCCTGGGCGAAAAAGGCCGCCAAGGGCGATGCGACCTGTCGGGACTACTACCTGATGTTCGACACGCCCGACCTGCCGACGCTTTACGAACAGACCCTGGTCGAGGTCTTTCCCGACAACGCGCCAGGCAACTTCACGCATTACCCTCAGATCGGCAAATGGGTCTGGACCACCTTCAACGAACACCAGTGGGACCTGAACTGGGCCAATCCGGCGGTGTTCCTCGAGATCGTCGAGGTGATGCTGTTCCTGGCCAACAAGGGCGTCGACGTGTTGCGGCTGGACGCCGTCGCCTTCATGTGGAAACGCCTGGGCACCCGCTGCCAGTCGGAACCCGAGGTCCACATGATCCTGCAGGCGCTGCGGGCCTGTTCGCGCATCGCCTCGGCGGCGGTGATCCATCTGGAGGAAGCCATCGTCGCGCCCGCCGAGATGCTGCCCTATCTCGGGCGCGGCCGGCATGACGGGAAAGAGGGCAACCTCGCCTACCACAACAGCCTGATGGTGCAGTTCTGGTCCTCGCTTGCCACCCGCGACACGCGGCTGATGACGCATGTGCTGGCGACGCATTTCCCCGACCGGCTGACCAACGCGACCTATGCGACCTATATCCGCTGCCATGACGACATCGGCTGGGCCGTGACGGACGAGGATGCGGCGGCGGTGGGGCTGTCGGGGCAGGGGCACCGGGGCTTCCTGTCGGACTTCTACGAGGGCACCTTTCCGGGCACCTTCGCCAGGGGCGCGCTGTTTCAGGTCAACGAGGCGACCGGGGACAAGCGGATCTCGGGGTCCCTTGCCAGCCTCGCCGGGCTGGAGACGGCGGCGGACGATGCGGCACGCGAGTTGGCGGTGCAGCGCATCCTGATGGGGCACGCGCTGATCGCGGCCTGGGGCGGGATCCCGCTGGTCTACATGGGCGACGAGCTGGCGCTGACGAACGACTATGGCTACCTCGCCGACCCGCACCACGCCCATGACAGCCGCTGGGTCCACCGGCCGCGGATGGACTGGGCGCTGGCCGAGTGGCGCGAGACGGCGGACACGCCCTCGGCCCGGGTGTTCCGCGGGGTGCGGCACATCCTGGCCCGGCGGCGGGCGACGGGGGCGCTGCACGCGGCCAATCCGGTGCGGGTCGTGGGGTCGGGGAACGACGCGGTGCTGGCGGTGCAAAGGGTCGCGCCGACGGGGGCGCTGCTGGGGCTCTACAACTTCACCGAACAGTGGCAGCACCTGCCCGAGGGGTGGGTGCGGGCGCTGGGGGTCAGCCGGATGTGGGACGAGTTGTCCCAGGCGGAGGTCGGCCTGCATGGCGGCCAGGTCGTGCTGCCGCCCTATGCGCGGGTCTGGCTGACCTGATCCGCCCGGGGCGGACATTTACGGATTATCTCTGGAACCCATATCGTTGCGCGCGGGCGTCGGGGGCTTGTCACGATGGCAAGCCGGGTGCCCCCCACCCCCATCCCCTCCCCACGTGGGGGGAGGGGAGGCACCCAGGCGGGATGGGGGTCAGGCGGGATAACTCCGCGCGCCGAAGATCGCGCTGCCGACGCGGATATGGGTCGCGCCATGCGCCACGGCGGCTTCGAAATCGCCGCTCATCCCCATCGACAGGCCTGCCAGCCCCTGGTCGGCGGCCATCCGCGCCAGCATCGCGAAATGCGGGGTCGGGTCCTGATCCTCGGGCGGGATGCACATCAGGCCGACGGGGGCGAGGTCCATCGCCCGGCAGTCCTTGAGGAAACTTTCCAGATCGGCGGGCAGGACGCCGGCCTTCTGCGGTTCCTCGCCGGTGTTCACCTGCACGAAAAGCCGCGGCAGGCTGCCCCGCGCCTGGCCCAGGCTGGCCAGCTTCTGCGCCAGCGAGGGCCGGTCCAGCGTGTGAATCGCATCGAAGAGGTCCAGGGCGAGCTTGGCCTTGTTGCTCTGCAAGGGACCGATCATGTGCAGGTGCAGCGGGCCATACTGGTCGCGCCAGGCGGGCCACTTCGCCGCCGCCTCCTGCACGTAGTTTTCGCCAAAGACGCGGTGGCCCTGGTCCAGCACCGCCTGAACCCGGTCCGCGGGCTGGACCTTGGAGACGGCGATCAGCGTGACCGAGCCGTCCACCCGCCCCGCCGCAAGTTCCGCCGCGCGCAGCCGTTCCGTGATGTCTGCCAGTGCCATGCCGTCCCCCGTCTGTCTGGGCAACCTAACGGCACGGGCCAAAAAGAAAAGAGCGGGCACAAGGCCCGCTCTTTCCGTCCGTCCAAGTCCTGCGTGGATTAGAACGAGAACTTCAGGCCGAGGTCGGCAAACATCGGGTCGGTGCCAGCAGCGTTCTTCTGCTGAACGATGCCACCAGCAACCGAAGCGCCGCCGCCCAGGTCGTAGGCAGCACCGATGCCGATGTGCTGGGTATCTGCGCCAACGGCCGGAGCAGAGGTGATCGCGCCCGGATTGGTGTTGCCGAAGTCGGTGTAGAACGCGGTCAGCGTGGTAGCGCCCATCGCGTAGTCAACCGACAGAGCCCAGACGGTGTCAGCGGTGGCAACGTCGATGTCCGAAACGCGAGCCTTGACAGTCGCGGCGCCGAAGGTGGCCGAACCGCCGAGGCTGATCATTTCGGCAACGTCGTTGGTTTCGAAGGCCAGAGCAACCGAGTAGGCGTCGGTGGCATACTTCACGCCAATGTTGGCAGCGTCGTTGGTGTCAGCGTTACCGGTTGCGCTGTAGGTCTGGCCAACGCCCAGACCGAAGGTCAGCGCGCCAGCGCTGTACTCGTAGTAGGCAGCGGTCTTGTCGGTGCCGATGAAGCCGATTTCCTGCAGCGCGTCGTTCGGGCCGTAGCCGACGCCCGAAACCTGGCCGACAAGAGCGTCAGCAGCGCCCGAAACGTCACCCATGGTCAGCTTGCCGAACGCACCCGAGATGAACACCGTCGAGTCGCCGTTGCCGTCGCCAGGCGAGCCGTTGCCTGCGTCGTTGCCAGCTTCCTGGTCAGCGCGCATCGAGGCGCCGAAGGACAGGCCGGTGTCGGTTTCGCCCGAAGCGGTGAAGACGATACGAACGCGCGACGAGAAGAACGTTTCGCCGTTGGTGCCTTCGGTTTCGTCATAGACCAGACCCATGCGGGCCGAACCCGACAGGGCGACTTCTGCGGAAGCGGCGCCGGCAGCCAGAACCATGGCGCTGGTCGCGAGAAGAATCTTTTTCATGTTTTCCCTCTTTCTTCAAGGTAAGCCCGCCGCAGGGGAATCCGCAGGGGAATGAGCCGTATTTCACCTCTGCTGCCCACATTTGCAACGTTCGCAGACCCTGATCGGGAAATCGGCCCAAAGTTGGTGCAGCAAAGCCACAGGTCTGGAATGGCCCCTTCGGATCGGTCGGGGATCGGCGCTGCGGGGGCTGCCTCTCTTGCGCGCAGGGGCGCGTGCAGGCGCAGGTCGGGCAGCGAAAGCCCTTGGCAGGCCCTGGTGCCTAAGCTAGACAGCGGGCAAGGGTTCCAAAGGTGGCCGGATGAACTTGCATCAACTTAGCAAAGCGGCTCTGGCAACGGGTCTGATCGTCACCCTGTCGGCCTGCGGTGGCGGCAACCTGTTCGGCAATCGCGCACAGGTCCCGTCGGAAGAGCAGATGACCCGCAAGGAGCGGGCCGATGCGCAACGGGCGGCCAATGCGGCGGCGAACCCGGACCGGGAGCAGCGGGGCTCGACCGTCTGGGACCTGTTCTCGAACGCCGACAACCCGAACACCACGGTCGAGGTCAACCGCTATATCTGGCAGGCCAGCCTTGAGGTGCTGAACTTCCTGCCCATCGAATCGGTCGATCCGTTCACCGGCGTGATCGTGACGGGGTATGGGCGGCCTCCGGGCGGGGGTCGGGCGTATCGCGCGACGATCTATGTCCAGGACCCGGCGCTGGATGCGCGCAGCCTGAAGGTGGCGTTGCAAAGCCAGGGCGGCGGTGCCGTCGCGCCGGAAACCGTCCGGGCCATCGAGGATGCGATTCTGACCCGCGCGCGGCAGTTGCGGGTGCGCGACAGCAAGCTTTAAGCGCTTCGCAGGGCGTCGGGGCCGGGAAGGGGTGGACCTTTCCCGGTGCGCATGTGTAATTCCGCCCCGAAATCCGCCTGAAATTCCGCATGAGGCCTTCTGATGTCGCGCTATGACCCTTCGGTGATCGAACCCCAATGGCAGGACGCCTGGGAGAAGGCCGGGGCCTTCACGGCGCGGCGCGATCCCTTGAAGCCCAAGTATTACGTGCTGGAGATGTTCCCCTATCCCTCGGGGCGCATCCACATGGGGCATGTGCGCAACTACACGATGGGCGACGTGGTGGCGCGGACCAAGCTGGCGCAGGGCTACAGCGTGCTGCACCCGATGGGCTGGGACGCCTTCGGGATGCCGGCCGAAAACGCCGCGATGGAGCAGGGCGGGCACCCGAAGGACTGGACCTACGGCAACATCGCCGACATGAAGGCGCAGATGAAGCCTTTGGGTCTGAGCATCGACTGGTCCCGCGAATTCGCGACCTGCGACCCGGAGTATTACGGCCAGCAGCAGGCCATGTTCATCGACATGATGGAGGCGGGCCTCGTCTACCGCAAGGCCGCGGTGGTCAACTGGGACCCGGTCGACATGACGGTCCTGGCCAACGAGCAGGTGATCGACGGCAAGGGCTGGCGGTCGGGTGCGGCGGTCGAGCGGCGCGAGCTGACGCAGTGGTTCTTCCGGATCTCGGACTATTCCGAAGAGCTCTTGTCGGCGCTGGACGGGCTGACGCACTGGCCCGAGAAGGTGCGCCTGATGCAGGCGAACTGGATCGGGAAATCGCGCGGCTTGCAGTTTGCTTTCGAGACCGTTGGGGCTCCGGTGGGGTTCGAGGCGCTGGAGGTCTACACGACCCGCCCCGACACGCTGATGGGCGCGTCCTTTGCCGCGATCAGCCCGGATCATCCGCTGGCCAAGGCGCTGGAAGGGGACCCGAAGGTGGCCGCCTTCGTGGCCGAATGCCGCAAGGGCGGGACCAGCGCCGAAGAGATCGAGACGGCCGAGAAGATCGGCCATGACACCGGCATAAGGGTGAAGCATCCGCTTGATCCGAATTGGGAATTGCCGGTCTGGATCGCGAACTTCATCCTGATGGACTACGGCACCGGCGCGATCTTCGGCTGCCCGGCGCATGACCAGCGCGACTTTGACTTTGCCACGAAATACGGGTTGCCGATCCAGCCGGTGTTCACGGCGGACGGCTCCGATGCCGAGCTGACCGAGGCTTTCGTGCCGATGAAGTCCGAGCGCGTCCACTACATCCGCGGCTTCGCCGGGGCCAGTGTCCAGACCGGCGACGAAGCCGTGGCCGCCGCCATCGCCCATGCGGAAACCCAGGGCTACGGCAAGGGCGTCACCAAGTTCCGGCTGCGCGACTGGGGTGTTTCCCGCCAGCGCTATTGGGGTTGCCCGATCCCGGTGATCCATTGCCCGACCTGCGGCGTGGTGGCGGAAGACAAGAAGAACCTGCCCATCGAACTGCCAGATGACGTCAGCTTCGACGTGCCGGGCAACCCGCTGGACCGTCACCCGACCTGGGCCGCGACCTCCTGCCCGAAGTGCGGTGCCAAGGCCCGGCGCGAGACGGACACGATGGACACCTTCGTGGATTCGTCCTGGTACTACGCCCGTTTCACCGCGCCCCGTGCCACGACGCCGACCAACCTGGAAGACGCCGACTACTGGCTGGCGGTCGACCAATACATCGGCGGGGTCGAGCATGCGATCCTGCACCTGCTTTACTCGCGCTTCTTCGCCCGGGCGATGCAGAAGACCGGCCACCTGCCGCAGAAGGCCATCGAGCCGTTCAATGCGCTGTTCACGCAAGGCATGGTCACGCACGAGATCTACATGACCCGCGACGAGCAGGGCCGCCCGGTCTATCATCTGCCCGAGGAGGTGACGGTCTTCTCGCTCGCCGACCGCCGGATTGTCGTCAAGGGTGACGTGCCGCCGCCGCTCGATATGGTCGATGACATTGACGCCTTCATCCGCGCCCTCAGCGACGAAGGGCTGCTGGTCGAGGTCATCCCCTCGGCCAAGATGTCGAAGTCGAAGAAGAACGTCGTCGATCCGATGAACATCATCGCCGCCTACGGGGCCGACACCGCGCGCTGGTTCGTGATGTCGGACAGTCCGCCCGAACGCGACGTCGAATGGACCTCCTCAGGTGCCGAGGCGGCCTTCAAGCACCTCTCCCGGGTCTGGGGTCTGTGCGACCGCATCGGCCAGATGCCCTCCGACCATCAGGGTGAGGGTGACAGCGATCTGGCCCGGGCCACCGCGAAAGCCGTGAGTGAAGTGACGAAAGGCATCGAGGGCTTTGCCTTCAACAAGGCCATCGCAGGGCTGTATGCCTTCACCAACACCATCGCGCGGGCCAATGCCTCGACCGGGGTGATGCAGGACGCGATCCGCACGCTGGCCAAGCTGATGTCGCCGATGACCCCGCACCTGGCCGAAGAGATCTGGGCGGTGCAGGGCGGCGTGGGGCTCTGTGCCCAGGCCCCCTGGCCGAAGGCCGATCCGGCGCTGCTGGTGGAGGATACCGTGGTGCTGCCGATCCAGATCAACGGCAAGCGCCGGGCGGAAATCAGCGTGCCGAAGGACATGCCCGCAGCAGAGGTTGAAAAGCTGGCGCTTGCGGATGAGGATGTGGTCAGGTTCCTTGCCGGACAACCGGTGAAGAAGATCATCGTCGTCCCGGGCCGCATCATCAATGTCGTCGTCTGACCGCCTGACCTTGCACGCCAGCCCTCTCCCCTCTGGGGGGAAGGTCGCGCGGCTGTCCCGCCGGACGCTTCTGCTTGCTCCGCTGGCCCTGGCCGCCTGCGGTTTCACCCCGGCCTATGGTCCGGGCGGTGGCGCGACCAGGCTGACCGGGGCGGTGCGGGTGCAGGACCCCACGGACAAGAACGGCTTTGACCTGGTCGAACGGCTGGAGGAACGGCTGGGCCGGCCCGAAGCTGTGCGGTACGAGCTGGCCTACACCATCTCGACCGAAACCGTGGGGGTGGGCTTCACGGCCGACAACAAGATCACCCGCTACAACCTGAAAGCCGTGGTCGACTACACTCTGACCGATCAGGCCAGCGGTGCCCGGATCACCGGGGGCCGGGTGCAGAGCTTCACCGCCTATTCGGCCACCGGGTCCACCGTGGCCCAGCTGGCCGCCGAGGAAGACGCGGGCCTTCGGCTGATGCGCATCCTGGCCGACCAGATCACTGCCCGCCTGATCGGCGTGGCCGACAGCCTGCCATGATCCTGAAGGGGGCCGAGGCCGCCCGCTACTGCGCCAGGCCCGACCCGGCGCGGGCGGGGCTGCTGATCTTCGGCGCCGACGCGATGCGGGTGGCGCTGAAGCGGCAGGAGGTCATCTCAGCCCTGGTCGGGCCTGGGGGCGAGGCCGAGATGCGGCTGACGCGGATGTCGGGCGCGGACCTGCGCAAGGATGCCAGCCTGCTCTTGGACGCGATCAAGGCGGTGGGGTTCTTTCCGGGGCCAAGGGTGGCGTTTCTCGAGGAAGCGACGGACGGCCTGACCGACACGGTGGCGGTGGCCTTGAAGGAATGGCAGCCCGGCGATGCGGTGATCGTGGTCACGGCGGGCAACCTGACGGCCAAGTCGGCGCTGAAGGTGCTGTTCGAAAAGCATCCCTCGGCGGTCTGCATCGGGCTTTATGACGAGCCTCCGGGCCGGGAAGAGATCGAGGCGGCGCTGAAGGCGGCGGGGCTGGCGAACATCGACCGCGAAGCGACGGCTGACCTGAACACTCTGGCCCGCGCGCTGGACCCCGGCGATTTCCGGCAGACGCTGGAGAAGATCGCGCTGTACAAATGGGGCGATCCTTCGCCGCTGACGCCTGCGGATGTGGCCGCGATGGCCCCCGCGACCATCGAGGCCGAGGTCGACGAGCTGATCGACGCGGTGGCCGAGGCGCGGTCGCAGGCCATCGGGCCCTTGTTCCGGCGGCTGGAAGGCCAGGGGGTGCAGCCGGTGACGATCTGCATCGGGGCGCTGCGCCATTTCCGCATCCTGCACGCCGCGGCGACCGACCCGCAGGGGCCCGGGGTCGGCATCCAGAAGGCGCGGGTGAACTTCAAGCAGAAGGACGCGATGGGCCGCCAGGCCGGGCAATGGGGCGTCCGCGCCCTGGAGACGGCGGTGGCCGTGCTTCTGGAGACTGACCTGACCCTGCGGTCGGCCAGCAAGGCCCCCGGCATGGCGCTGATGGAGCGCGCCCTGATCCGCATCGCGATGACGCGGCGGTAGGGGGCGATTTACTGCCGGGCGGCCGGCCCTTGGTGCGACGGGCATCCCGTCCGACCGGAAATGCGGCGCCGGCAGCACCCGCTCGGCATGGGGCACTCGCGGTATTGACAGTCGGGTGTCGGGGCACAGAATGGGGTTGAACCCGGCACCCGCGCCCCGATCCGGTGCAAAGCGAGGACTGATTGACCGCATTCACCGACCTGCACTTCGGCTGCGCCGCACTTGGCGCGCGGCTGTTCACCGTGACCAGGCTGGACGAGGACCAGGCGCAGTTCGCGCGGGTCTACACCTCGCATCCGACAGAGTATCCGGTGTCCGGGACCAAACCGATGCAGAAGGACGGCTGGTACGACACCACCATCGCGGGGCGGCAGACCTTCGTGGCGAACACCCCGCCAGAGTTCGCGCAGTATTTCTTCGATCATGAGCTGATCGTGTCCCTCGGCCTGGGGTCCTGCATCACCGTGCCGGTGATGGATGGGGACCGGGTGCTGGGCACGGTGAACATCCTGGCGGAGGCGGAGCATTTCTCCGCCGAGAGGCTGGCCGGTTATGCGGCACTGGTGGCCGGGGCCGCCCCGGCCCTGGCAGCGGAGTTGCGGTGATGGCGAAGGAGTTGACCCCGGTCGAGGCCTTCCTGGCCCCGCTGGCGAAGATCGCGCGACAGCATCGCGAGATCGAGGGGCTGGTGTTCTGGGGCGGGGACGGCTGGGACCCCAGCCCGTCCGAGGCGCTGGAGGCCGAAGAGATCGTCTTTTACGCCGAGGGCTTGCTGATCGACGGGTTCCACATGGACTGGGCGCTGGTGGCCGACGGCGATGCGCCCGACCATCTGCGCCTGTGCTTCTGGCAGGAGGGCACGCCGCCGCCGCCGGTCGCAGCGCCCTGGCGGGTCATCGATGAGGCTCGCTGGACCGGATAGCCGGGCCTTTATAACCGGGCCCTATGACCGGGCCCGATAACCGGGCCTTGTCCGGCGGGGCAGACTGCGCCTAGGGTCGCCAGAGTTTGCCAAAGGACCCCCCATGCGCGTGCTTTACGACCCCGAGCCCCGGACCACCGGCGACATCTTCTCGGCCGACGATCTGGCGGCGTTCAAGAGCCGCTACCAGGTGACGGAATGGCAGGGCCAGGACCGCGACGCCTTCTATGCGCAGCACCTGCCGGGGACCGAGATCCTGATCTCGCAGCAGCCGATGGGCGCGGACCGGCTGGCGCTGGCGCCGAACCTGCGGGCGATCTTCAACGTCGAGACCAACTTCCTGCCGAACATCGACTACGAGGAATGTTTCCGCCGGGGCATCCCGGTGCTTGCCCCCGGCGGGGTCTTTGCCGCTCCGGTCGCCGAGATGGCGCTGGGCATGGCGCTAAGCCTGGCGCGCAACATCCACGGCGAACATGCGGCCTTCCTGACGGGACAGGAGAAATGGCTTTTCGACGGCAACCGCGAGTCCGAGATGCTGGCCGGGTCCACCGTCGGCATCATCGGCTTCGGCGATCTGGGGCGGGCGCTGCACCGGCTGCTGGCCCCCTTCGGCTGCCGCGTCCAGGCGCATGACCCCTGGCTGCCGCCCGGCCACCTGCGCCGCCTGGGGGTGGAGCCGGTGCCGTTCGACACCCTGATGGCCGAAAACCGCTTCGTCTTCGTGATGGCGGCGATCACGACGGAAAACCGGGGGCTGATCGACTCCCGCGCGCTGGCGCTGATGCAGAAGGGGGCGATGCTGCTGCTGATGTCCCGCGCGGCGGCTGCCGATTTTCCGGCAATGGCCCAGGCCGCCGCCGAGGGGCGCATCCGGGTGGCGACCGACGTCTTCCCGGTCGAGCCGCTGCCAATGGACGACCCGATCCGCCGGGTGCCGAACATGCTGTTCTCGCCGCACCGGGCGGGGGCGCTGGAGTTTGCGCTGCGGGAAATCGGGACGCGGGTGCTGGAGGACATGGACCTGATCTCGCGCGGGCTGGCCCCGGTCGCCTGCCGCAGGGCCGAACGCGAAACCGTGGCGCGGTTCCGGTCGAAGCCGGTTGAGCGATCCTGAAGCCGCGACAGCAGCAGCCCCGCCGCGACCAGGCCCGCCGCGGCCAGGCGCGTCGGCGTCACCCCGCGCACGGCCATGCCAAGCGCCCCGGTCGCGACGATGAGCAGGGCCGCGGCCATCTGACCGAAGACGAGCGCGGCCCCCATGCGCGCCTCGGTTGCCCTGGGCCATCTGACCACCCTGCGCTGCCGGCATCAACCCTTGCGCCTGGCGCTGGTTCGGGCAGATTGGCGATATCTTCTATCGGCGGTTCCGATGGCTTTCACGTTGCGCCAGCTTCAGTTCTTCGTCGCCGCTGCCGAGGCCGGGTCGGTCTCGGGCGCGGCGCGGGCGCTGTCGATCAGCCAGTCCTCGGTCACCGAGGCGATCCGGGGGCTGGAGGATGACCTGGGCGTGATCCTGTTCGACCGGCAGGCGCGGGGGATACTCTTGACCCACAAGGGCTCGGCCTTCCTGCGCCATGCCAGGCAGATCCTCTCCGACGTGGCGAACGCCCGCAGCACCTTTCAGGCCGAGGCCGAATCTGCCCGTGGTCGCCTGTCGCTGGGAGTCACCAGCCTGGTCGCGGGCTATGTGCTGTCCGACATCCTGCAACGCTATCGCCGCGCCTTCCCGCATGTCGAGCTGAACGTCATCGAGGACAGCGGCGAATACCTGCAGCACCTGCTGATCGGCGGCGAGCTGGACGTGGCGGTGCTGCTGACCTCGTCCGTGCATGACCGGATGGCGCTGAACGTCGAGACGCTGCTGGTCTCGCCCTACCGGCTGTGGCTGCCGCTGGGACACCCGCTGGCGCAACAGGAAAGCATTACCCTGGAAGAGCTTGCCGGAACGCCGATGATCCAGCTGATGGTGGACGAGATCGAGGAATCGACCCGCCGCCTGACCGCCGCCCTGCCGGTCAAGCCGCAGATCGCCTTCCGCACCCGCAGCGTCGAGGCGGTGCGGTCGCTGGTCGCCACCGGGGCGGGGCTGGCGATCCTGCCCAGCCTGGTCTACCGGCCCTGGTCGCTGGAAGGCGACCGGATCGAGATCCGCGACGTTTCGGGCGATCTGCCGACGGTGCAGGTGGGCCTGGCCTGGCGCAAGGGCGCACCCCTGACCGGACCGGCGTCGAACTTCATCCGCTCGGCGCAAAGCACGGCGGTCGCCCGTCCAGGATAAGTCCTGCCGAGGCAGGCTGACGATCAAGGTCGCTGATCGCCGGCTGGTCAACGGGGCAAAAGCGCTTGATTTAAAACCAAACTAAGGCGACCCTTGGCCGACACCTGGCGTTCAGCGGTTGGCTGACCAGGTGGTTTCGGTCAAAAGCAAGTGGTGCCCAGACATGCGCGGTGACGGTAAACGATTGTTGATCTACGCGCCCGTCCCGCTTCACCGCAAGGATGGCAAGCTTTATCTCGAGGACCAGGCGCGCAACGGTCTGCGCCTTTGGGCAGAGAATTTCGATCTGCTGACCGTGATGATGCCTGTCACCGACGCGCCGATGCCGAAAAGCTGGGGGCCGCTGGAGCTGGTGGGACCGGCGCTTGAGCGGATCAAGGTCGTGCCGCTGCCGATGGCCTATCGCCCGGATCGCTTTCTGCGCCACCTGCCGGCAGTGCGACGCCAGATCCGTGACCTGATCACGCAAGCGGATTACGTCAGCTTTGCGATCGGTGGCCTGTTCGGGGATTGGGGATCGGTGGGTTGCCATGAGGCCTGGAAGATGGGTCGACCCTATGGAGTCTGGACCGACCGGGTCGAGTCAGAGGTGACGCGGCGAATGATCGGACAGGGACACTGGCGCAGCAGCGTCCGGGCGCGCATCTTCCACAGACCCATGGCGTGGCTGGAGCGCCGCCTGATCCGCCGGGCACATGTGGGCTTCTTCCACGGGGGCGAGACATTCGATGCCTATTCGCCCTTCTGCCGCAATCCGCACCTTGTGCATGATATCCATCTGAGCAAGTCCGACCACATCGACCCGGCCATGCTGGAGGCCAAGGTCCAGGCGGCATCCACCGGCTCCGGGCCGCTGAAGATCCTTTACCTCGGGCGGGCAGAACCCATGAAGGGGCCGCTGGACTGGGTCGATGTGCTGGAAGCCGTGCAGCGCGCGGGCGTCGATTTCAAGGCGCAATGGCTGGGAGACGGCAGCGAACTTGCCACCATGCGGGCGCGGATTGCTGAAAAGGGGCTGGAGAACAGGATCGCAACACCCGGCTTCGCTACGGACCGTGCGACGGTGCTTGCGGCCTTGCGCAGTGCAGATCTCTTTCTTTTCTGCCACAAGACACTGGAATCGCCGCGCTGCCTGATCGAGGCGCTGGCATCGGGCACACCGATCATCGGCTACGACGGCGCCTTTGCCCGAGACCTGATAAAGGACAACGGCGGCGGCGCACTTGTTCCCCCGAACGACATCGCCGGTCTTGCAACGCAGCTGATCGAGCTTGCGCGTGCGCCTGGCCGACGCGCCGAACTGGTCCGCAACGCCGCCGCGGATGGCATGCCCTTTGACGACGTATCGGTCTTCCGCCACCGGTCCGAGCTGATCCGCGCGCATCTGCCGCCTCGGCAGTAGGCAGTCGGGCTCCTCCGGAATTCACATCCATCGGAAGAGCCGATATCTCGCTTCAGTTTTTTGTTATTGCGAAACCAGGGCCAGGACATAGGCTTTCCGCAAGTCCGCAGGAACGGACTCTCTGCACCCACGCCAGAGACACACCAACGGGAGTCTGCCATGAATCGCCTCAAGCTCTTGGGAACCACAACGCTTGCCCTGATGACCGGGTTCAGTCCGGTTCTGGCCCAGGTCACGGAAATCGGCGCGCCCGAAGGTCAGGTGAACATCGTCGCCTGGCCGGGCTATATCGAGCGCGGCGAGACGATGAAGGAATTCGACTGGGTCACCAAGTTCGAGGAAGCCTCGGGCTGCAAGGTGAACGTCAAGACCGCCAACACCTCGGACGAGATGGTGGCGCTGATGAACGAGGGCGGGTTCGACCTGGTGACGGCCTCGGGCGACGCCAGCCTGCGCCTTGTGGCGGGCGACCGGGTGCAGCCGATCAACATCGACCTGATCCCGTCCTGGTCCACGGTGGACGACCGCCTGAAGTCCGCGCCCTGGCACACGGTGGACGGCGTGCATTACGGCGTGCCCTACATGTGGGGGCCGAACGTGCTGATGTACAACACCGAGGTGTTCCCCGAACCGCCGACCTCGTGGAACGTGGTGTTCGAGGAGATGACGCTGCCTGACGGCAAGTCGAACAAGGGCCGGGTGCAGGCCTATGACGGCCCGATCCACATCGCCGACGCGGCGCAGTACCTGATGTTCCACAAGCCCGAGCTTGGCATCACCTCGCCCTACGAGCTGAACGAGGATCAGTACAAGGCGGCGCTGGACCTTCTGCGCGTGCAGCGCACGCTGGTCAGCCGCTACTGGCACGACGCCTTCATCCAGATCGACGACTTCAAGAACGAGGGAGTGGTCGCATCGGGGTCCTGGCCGTTCCAGCGCAACCTGTTGCAGGCCGACGGCCAACCCATCGCCTCGGTGATCCCGCAGGAGGGGGCGACGGGCTGGGCCGACACGACGATGATGCATGTCGACGCGGCGAACCCGAACTGCTCGTACCTGTGGATGGAGCACAGCCTGTCGTCGAACCTGCAGTCGGACCTGGCGGTCTGGTTCGGGGCGAACCCCGCGGTTCCGGCCGCCTGCACCGACGGTCGCGGCATGTCCACCGCCGAGACCTGCACGGCGAACGGGATGGACGATTTCGAGAGGATCCGGTTCTGGACCACTCCGGTGTCGAATTGCAGCCAGGGCGAAGGGGCCTGCGTGCCCTATTACCGCTGGGTCTCGGACTACATCGGCGTGATCGGCGGTCGCTGATCCTCTGACCAGGGTGGGCGAATCGCCCACCCTACTCCCCCGCCTTTCCTGACCAGCGGTGCGCCCCTGCGCACCCAACGGATGTCCCATGACCGCTGCTGTCGAGTTCCTGACCGTTTCGCGCCACTTCGGCACCGTCAAGGCCGTCGACGGCGTCGACCTGACCATCGCCGAGGGCTCGTTCTTCGCGATGCTGGGTCCGTCGGGGTCGGGCAAGACCACCTGCCTGCGGCTGATCTCGGGGTTTGAAAAGCCGACGGGCGGCACGATCCGCATCTTCGGCGAGGATGTCTCGAACACCCCCCCGCATCTGCGCAATGTGAACACGGTGTTTCAGGACTATGCGCTGTTTCCGCATCTGAATGTGCGTGACAACGTGGCCTACGGGCTGATGGTCAAGGGCATGGGCCGCACGGCGCGCCATGCCAAGGCCGAAGAGATGCTGGCGCTGGTCAAGCTGGACGGCTACGGCGACCGCAAGCCCGCGCAGCTGTCCGGGGGCCAGCGGCAACGGGTGGCGCTGGCGCGGGCGCTGGTGAACGAACCCAGGGTGCTGCTGCTGGACGAGCCTCTGGGCGCGCTGGACCTGAAACTGCGCGAGGCGATGCAGGATGAGCTCAAGGCCCTGCAAAAGCGGCTGGGCCTGACCTTCGTCTTCGTCACCCACGACCAGCACGAGGCCCTGTCGATGGCCGACCGCCTCGCGGTGTTCAACGAGGGCAGGATCGCCCAGATCGGCACCCCCCAGGACATCTACGACCGCCCCGCCACGCGCTTCGTGGCCGATTTCGTCGGCTCCTCCAACGTCCTGCCGCCCGAGCTGACCCGCGCTCTGGGCGGACCGACGCAATGGGCCTCGCTCCGCCCCGAAGCCACGCAGCTGGCAGCGACCGGCCCGGTCCAGGGCACAGTCACCGCGCTGCGCTACCTTGGCTCGGGCACCCGCGTGGTGATCGACGCTGGCGGAACCGAGATCGCCGCCCTGGTCCCCGCAGGCCAGCCCGTCCCGGCCGAGGGAGCGACCACCGCCTTCGCTTTCGACCCCGCGGCGCTGCACCTGATGGAGGGCAGTTGATGCGCCGCCTCCTCGCCATGCCGTCGACGGGGGCGCTGCCCCCGAACCCCCGGGATACTTTCAGACAGAAAATGACCGGGAGCCAGGGTCATTTTCTGTCTGCAAATATCCCCGCCGGAGGCACCGACCGCTCCCACCCGCGCGCTCGCCGGGAAGGAAGCGCCCAAAATTCTTCCTTCAAGAATTTTGCCGGTCCAGGAGCACCGGAATGACCGCCCCCGCGATCCTGCCCGCCAGGGGCCTGGCCGACCGGCTGACCGGCACCTTCTGGCGGCGACCCGGTCTGCTTCTCGTCCTCCTCATCGCTCCGCCGCTGCTGTGGCTGGGCGTGGTCTACCTTGGCTCGCTCGCTGCCCTTCTGCTGCAGTCCTTCTACTCGATCGACGAGTTCTCGGGCGTGGTGAAGGAGGAGTTCACGCTCAAGACCTATGCCGAGCTCTTCCGAGCGCAGAATCTGGATATCATCATCCGCACCATCGTCATGGCGATGGCGGTGACGCTGGCCTGCGCGGTTCTTGCCTTCCCCATCGCCTATTACGCCGCCCGCCATGCCAAGGGTGCGTGGAAGGCCGCCTTCTACCTGGGCGTCATGCTGCCCCTTTGGTCCAGCTATCTGGTCAAGGTCTATGCCTGGAAGCTGATCCTGGCGAAGGAGGGCATCCTGGGCTGGGCGGCGGAGGGCACCGGGACCGGCTTCATCATCGACGGCATCCTGTCGATCCCGGGGCTGGAGGGTTCGTCGCTGTCCACCTCGCCTTTCGGGACCTTCCTGGTCTTCGTCTACATCTGGCTGCCCTACATGATCCTGCCGATGCAGGCGGCCCTGGAGCGGGTGCCGAACTCGATGCTGGAAGCCTCGGCCGACCTGGGTGCGACGCGGGGCCAGACCTTCCGCACGGTGATCCTGCCGCTGGCCCTGCCAGGGGTGATCGCCGGGTCGATCTTCACCTTCTCGCTGACGCTGGGCGACTACATCATCCCGCAGATCGTGGGCGATTCGTCGCGCTTCATCGGGCTGACGGTCTACCAGTTGCAGGGCACGGCGGGGAACACGCCCCTGGCTGCCGCCTTCGCCGTGGTGCCGATCCTGATCATGCTGGTCTATCTGTCGCTGGCCAAACGGGCGGGGGCTTTCAATGCGCTCTGAAGCCTCCTGGGGGTTGAAACTGGCGGCGCTGGGGGGCCTTTTGTTCCTGCACCTGCCGATCCTGCTGATCTTCCTTTACGCCTTCACGACCGAAGAGCGCAGCTACGCCTTCCCGCCGCCGGGCTATACCACCGAATGGTTCGCCGTCGCCTGGAACCGGCAGGACATCTGGCCGCCGCTCTGGCTGTCCTTGCGGGTCGCTGCCATCGCCACCGTGATGGCGATGATCCTTGGCACGCTGGCCGCCGCCGCGATGGCGCGGGCCAGCTTCTTCGGGCGGGACCAGGTCAGCCTGTTGATCCTGCTGCCCATCGCGCTGCCCGGCGTGATCACCGGCATGTCGCTGCGGTCGGCCTTCGGGATCATGGACATCCCCTTCAGCACCTGGACCATCGTCCTGGGCCACGCGACCTTCTGCATCGTCATCGTCTACAACAACGCCATCGCCCGGATGCGGCGCCTGTCCGGGGGGATCATGGAAGCCAGCGCCGACCTTGGCGCGAACAGCTTTCAGACCTTCCGCCATGTCCTGCTGCCGAACCTCGGCTCGGCCTTGCTGGCGGGCGGGATGCTGGCCTTTGCCCTCAGCTTCGACGAGGTCATCGTCACCACCTTCACCGCGGGCCAGCAATCGACCCTGCCGATCTGGATGCTGAACGAGCTGGTCCGCCCGCGCCAGCGCCCCGTCACCAATGTCGTCGCCATCGTGGTCTTTGCCGCCACCTTCGTGCCGATCCTCATCGCCTACTACCTTACCCGCGGCGGGTCCGAGACCGCCGGCATGGGCAAATAACGGAGGATTCCCCCAATGACACTTCACCAGCCCATCCAGACCAGGTTCCTGATCGGGTCCGCCTTCGAGGCCGGGCAGGAGACTCCCGAGCCGATCCTGAACCCGCGCACGGGCGGGCTGATCCTGGAGGTGCCCGAAGCCTCGACCGCCCAGATCGACCGGGCAGTGGCGGCGGCGCGGAAGGCCTTCGAGGGCTGGTCGCGGACGACGCCGGCGGAACGCTCCTCGGCGCTGCTGACCATTGCCGACCGGATCGAGGCCGAGGCGGATGCCTTTGCCGCGCTTGAGGCGCTGAACTGCGGCAAGCCGATCAATGCGGCGCGGAATGACGAAATCCCGGCGATCGTGGACTGCTTCCGCTACTTCGCGGGGGCGGTGCGCTGCATGACGGGGACGGTCGCGGGGGAGTATCTGTCGGGCCACACCAGCATGATCCGGCGCGATCCGGTGGGCGTGGTGGCGTCGATTGCACCGTGGAACTATCCGCTGATGATGATGGCCTGGAAGCTTGGTCCGGCCATCGGCGGCGGCAATACCGTGGTGTTCAAGCCGTCCGAGCAGACGCCGCTTTCCGCGCTGAAGCTGGCGCAGATCCTGGCGGACGTGCTGCCCGAGGGCGTGGTCAACGTCATCGCGGGGCGCGGGCAGACGGTTGGCAGCTACCTGATCAACCATCCGCAGGTGGACATGATCAGCCTCACCGGGGACGTGGCGACCGGCAAGAAGATGCTGGACGCCGCCGCCAAGACGGTGAAGCGGACTCATCTTGAACTGGGCGGCAAGGCCCCGGTGATCGTGTTCGACGATGCCGACATCCCGGCAGTGGTCGAGGGGCTGCGGGCGTTCAGTTTCTACAACGCCGGTCAGGACTGCACCGCGGCCTGCCGGGTCTATGCCGGGAAGAAGGTCTACGACACCCTTGTCGCGGACCTCACCTCGGCGGCGTCGTCCATCGTTCTGGGGGCCGAGGACGACGCCACCAACGAGATCGGGCCGCTGATCAGCCAGCGCCAGCGCGACCGGGTGGCCAGCTTCGTCAACCGCGCGCGCGAGCTGAACCACGTCCAGATCACCACGGGCGGCGCGGCGATGGAGCAGGGGTTCTACTACCGCCCGACCGTCGTCGCCGGGGCCAGGCAGGACGACGAGATCGTCCGGCGCGAGGTCTTCGGGCCGGTGGTCAGCGTCACTCCGTTCAGCGACGTGGACGAGGCGGTGGGTTGGGCCAACGACAGCGACTATGGGCTGGCGTCCTCGGTCTGGACCCGCGACGTGGGCCGCGCGATGGCGACGGCGGCGCGGCTGCGCTATGGCTGCACCTGGATCAACACCCATTTCATGCTGACCAACGAGATGCCGCACGGGGGGCTGAAGCAATCCGGCTACGGCAAGGACATGTCGGCCTACGCGCTGGAGGACTATACGGTCGTCCGGCATGTGATGGTGAAGCACGGCTGACGATCGTAGGGTGGGCGATATCGCCCACCCTACGCCTGCGCGTCATCTTGGCGGGAACATCCGGTAATACAGCGCGTCGGGCAGGAAGTTGCCGCCGCGGAACAGCCAGCTGAACACTCTGGGGAAGCTGATCTTGAAGCCGCCGCTTGCCATGTGGCGGAACATGATGTCGGCGGCGGCTTCCGGTTCCATGATGAACGGCATGGTGAAATCGTTTTTCGCCGTCAGCCTGGTGCGGATGAAGCCCGGATTGGCCAGTTGCACTGTGACCCCGGTCTGCCTCAGATCGGCGTACAGCGATTCCGCCAGCACCATCGTTCCGGCCTTGGAGGCAGCGTAGCCGATCGCGCCCGGCAGGCCGCGGAACCCTGAAAGCGAGCCGGTGATCACGATATGGCCACGGTCGCGAGCGACCATCGCGGGCAGGGCCACGCCAAGCACACGGACAAGGCCGGTGAAGTTGATGTCGGCCATCGCCTCGGCGGCCTTTGCATCCCAGTCCTGCGCGCGCATCGGCCAGTAGACGCCGGCAAGGAAGACCATGCCATCAAGCTCGGGCAGCTGTGCCGCGGCGGCGGTGACGCTGGCGCTGTCGCCGACGTCCACGGGCAGGATCGTCGCGGGGCCGGGCAGAGTGGCGGCGGCGGCCCGCAGGCTGTCTTCGCTGCGGGAGGAGAGGATCACCTCGGCCCCCGCCGCCCCAAGCTTTCGCGCCAGGGCAAGGCCCAGCCCCTCGGACGCGCCGACCAGCCAGTAGCGCTTGCCGCGGAAATCTCTCATTCGGCGGCGGCCAGTTGCTGTGCTTCGACCGGGACGGGGCGTATCGTTGCGACCAGCTCGGCGACCTTGATCCCGAACTTGCGGAACTGCGAACGGTTCATGATCGTGCCGTTCTCCAGCAGATACATCCAGTCGGTCACGTCCAGCACATGGCCCCCGGCCTCGGGCGTGAGGCGGATGCGGTAGCGCAAGAGGACGCCCGAGCCTGCGGCGTGCCCGGTGCCCTGGCCGACGACATCGGGGGCGGTGGCGGTGATCCTGCCATCATGGGCAACGGCAAGCGTCCAGGCGCGGTGCTGGACGGTGCCGCTGTCATAGCGGAAGACCTCGGCCAGGGTGCCGGTGGTGCCGGTCCAGGTGCCCTGCATGTCGGCCACGAAGCGCGAGGTGACGCGGCCGGTCGGACCGAAGATCACGCCCTCGCAGGTCAGCGGGCCCGAGAGGTGGCGGCGCAGGTCGATCGCGGGGCCCTTGCCGGTGTAGTCGGACGGGGCCTGCGCCAGAAAGGAGGCGTAGCGCGTGCGCAGGGCCATCAGGATGACGACGACAAGCGCGCCGAGAACGGCAGAGAGAAGCGGAGTCATCCTGTGGCGTCCTTCAGGTGCATGTCGAGACGGGTCCGGGCAAGAAGCGCGATGGCGGTCAGCTTCAATACGCAAGGCAGCCCTGCGTAGATCAATGTAAGCGTTTCAAGCGTGCTTTCGGCGTTCGCCTGTCCGGGTTCGAAGCCTGCGGCCTGCAGCGCGGGCAGGATCGTCAGGGCCGCCAGCGCCAGCGAAAGCTTCGACACGAAGGACCACAGGCCGAAGGCTGCGGCCTCGGGCGTGCCGCTCTGTGCCAGGCGCTGGGCGAAGATCGCGGGCAGCAGGGTGAGGTCGGCGCCAAGCGCGGCCCCCGAGGCGGCGCAGATCAGGGCGAAGGGGATCAGGTCTCCGGCCCCCAGAGTGAGGGTCCAGAGGAAGCTGGCGATGGCGAGGGTCATGGCGGCGAGGAGGACGCGGCGCGGACCGTGACGGCGGGCGAGCAGGCTCCAGAGCGGGGTGGAGGCGGCGGCGGCGAGGAAGAAGAGCAGGAGGAGCGGGCCCTCCCAGCCGGGAAGGGCAAGGCGGCTTTCGACGAAGAACAGGAAGAGCGTCGAGGTGACGGCGACCGGAGAGGCATTGAGCAGCGCGATGAGGAGGAGGCGTCGGGACAAGGGGTCGGCGAGGACCGGGCGGAAGAGGTGCAGCGGGTTCGGCATGGGCCCGGTCGGGGTGCCCTGCCACTCGCGCTGCATGGCAAGGGTGGCGATCAGGGCGGCGGCGGCGAAGATCAGCGCGAAGGCGGTGAAGGGCTGTGCGGTCAGGGGCGCCAGCGCGACGGGCGCGGTGGCGGCCAGGCAGACACCGAGCAGCGAGCCGCTCTCACGCCAGCCGGCAAGGCGGATGTGGCCCTGGGTGCCAAGGGTTGCGGCCTTGGTCACACCCTCGGCGTAAAAGCAGATGGTGAGGTAGGAGAAGGTCGAGAAGAGGACAGTCAGCGTGAGGGCAAACCACAGGAGCGGTGCGACCGGGGGTGTCACGGCAAAGAGGCCCCAGAGGGCGGCGGCCATCAGGGTGCTGGCGACGGCGATGGTCAGGCGGCGGCGCGGCCGCGTCGCTTCGGCCAGCCAGCCAAGCAGCGGGTCCTGGACGACGTCGATCAGCCGCAGCGCGGCGAGGGTCAGGCCGAGGCTTGCCAGCGAAATGCCGTAGCTGTCGACGAAGAACTTGGGCGCGTGGATGTAGATCGGCAGACCTGCCATTGCGATGAGGGCCGCGAAAAACGACCAGGCCGGCAGGCGGGCGGTCATCGGCGGTTGTCGAATTGAGCGCCTTGCGGCGCGTGCCTTTTGTCTCGCGCGTCTGCGTGAAGGACGCAGACACACTCGCGCGCCTTCGGCGAGGATATTTGGGCCAGCATGAAAGCAGGGGTGGGTCGGGGTGGAGGCGGCGGAGTCTCCGGCGGGGATATTGGTGCAAAGATGAAAGGCGGGCGCGAAAGGGGCCGGGTCATCGCGAGATGTCTTCGGTGGGCGGAGTGGGGCGGCTGTGGAACTTGACCCTCTTCAGCCAGAGTTTCAGCGCCTGCCAGTGGATCAGCGCCAGCACGCGGCGCGAGCCGAAGGGGCGGCGGATGGCGGCGGCCAGGATGCCGCGGTTGGTCAGGGGCTGGCGCGGGCCGATCAGGTTGGTGAAGAGGCCGCCGCCGGGTGTGGTGTAGTCGATCCAGATGCCGATCCGGTCGGGGCGGATGTCGAAGCGGAAGGTGTAGGTCCCGGCGACGGGCTGGAAGGGCGAGACGTGGAAGATCTTCTGCGCGACGATCGTGTCCTCGCGGGTGATCGGCGCGCGGTCCTCGCGGTGGCAGAGGTAGGAGTGGCGGTCGCCGTAGGTGTTTGTCACCTCGGCGATCACCGCGCGCAGGTGGCCGAGGTGATCGTAGGCGAGCCAGAACGAGACCGGGTTGAAGACGTGGCCCAGCAGGCGCGGCTGGGCGAGAAGGAGGAGGCGGTCGGCGGCAAGGTTGTGCCGGGTCAGCACCTCGCGCGCCCAGGCGGCTCCGCTGCCCTGGCCGGGGGTGCCGCCGTGGTCAGTGTCGTGGACCGACATCAGGTTGCGGGCGTTGCGCGAGAAGAGCGTGGGGCCCCTGGCCTTGGCGGGGTCCAGAAGCAGGTAATCGACGGAATAGCGGAAGGCGTTCTTCACGGCGCCCTTGCGGCCGTGGAAGGTTTCCGCCGGGATCCGCTGGACCCCCGTATGCCGGTTTGCGGTCATGCGACCAGCCGGAAGGCGTGCCGTTCGGCCATCGCCTGCACCACGTCCACGGCCGAGGCGAAGCCGTCCTCGTGGAAGCCGTTCTTCATCCAGGCGCCGCAGAACCAGGTGTTGCGGCTGCCGTTCATCGCGCGGATGCGGTCTTGCGCGGCGAAGGCGGCGACGTCGAAGACCGGGTGGTGGAAGGTGGTCACGTCGTGGATCAGCGCGTCCTTGATCGGGCGGCTGGTGTTCAGCGTCACGAACAGCGGGTCATCCTGCGGGATCGGCTGCAGCGAGTTCATCCAGTAGGTCAGGTCGATGCGGTCGCCGGGGCCGGCCTTGGGCTCGACATAGGACCACGAGGACCAGACCTTGCGCGACCGCGGCATCAGCGCGGCGTCGGCGTGCAGCACCGCCTCGTTCGGCTGGTAGCGGATGGCGGCCAGCGCGCCGGTCTCCTCGGGCGTGCCGTCGGCCAGCAGCTTCAGCGTGATGTCGGAATGGGTGGCGAAGATCACGTCGTCGAACAGCTCGGGCTCACAGCCCTGGGCGCGGACGAAGACCGATCCGGCCTCGCGCCGGACGGAAGCGACGGGGGTGGCAGTGCGGATGTCGACGCCCTGGGCGGTCATCGCGGCTTGCAGGCGGCGGACGTATTCGATCGAGCCGCCCGTGACCGTGTACCACTGGTGCTGGCCCTCGATGTCCATCAGCGCGTGGTTGCGGAAGAAACGGACCAGGGCCTGGGCCGGGAAGTCCAGGATGCCCGAGGTCGGGGTGGACCAGATCGCGCCCGAGAACGGGGTGATGTAGTGGTCACGGAAGTAGCTGCCGGTGCCAAGCCGCCCCAGAAGCTCGCCGATGGTCATGGCGGGGTCGTTGGCGACGGCCTCGGCATTGCGGTTGAAGTGCAGGATGTCCGACAGCATCCGCAGGAAGCGCGGGTTGAAGGCGTTGCGGCGCTGGGCAAAGATCGCGTCGAGCGAGGCCAGGCCGTATTCCACCGCCCCACCCCGGATCGAGGCGCCGAAGGACATGCTGCTTTCGGTGACCGGGACGTCCAGTTTCTCGAAAAGCCGCACCAGATGCGGATAGTTCACCCGGTTGAAGACGATGAAGCCGGTGTCGACCGGCTGGTCCCGCCGCTTGCCCGCGATCACCGTCCGGGCATGGCCGCCCAGACGAGGCTCGGCCTCGAACAGGACCACCGAATTGCGGTCTGCCAGCATGTGCGCTGCGGCCATGCCGGAAATGCCCCCCCCGATCACGGCGATGCGGCGGGGGGTGGGGCCGAACTGTTCGAAAGGCATTTAAGCGGACTTCCCTTGATCTGGTCTTCACATGGTTACGCAACGGATGCCTGATCGGATCACCCTGCCTTCGGCGGGGCGGGGCGGGGCTGAAGAAAGCCTCCGGCCAGGTGGTCCCACCCTGACAGAGGCCGGAAAACTGTCAAACCAAGTTGACACATTTCCTTGACTTGTTGCCCGGCTGCGCCATGTCGCTGAAAAATGATCCGGCTGCGGGTTGCCGACGTAGAAGCTGTATGATGCTTGACGCCAGCAGAACCGCTATGACGGAACAGGCCATGCCGCCGGTGCTTTCGGGCGCGGTTGCTCGGGCCGGTTCGCGGCACAAGAAGGACGGGTCGTTGGCGAAGGCAAAGGTGGAGGACGAGACAGACTGGGCCGGCCTTCTGGTGAAGGTGCGCGACCATCAGGACAAGGCGGCCTTTGCGGCGCTGTTCCGGCACTTTGCCCCACGGGTGAAGGCCTTCCTGATGAAATCGGGGGCAGGTGCTGCGCTGGCCGAGGAATGTGCTCAGGACGTCATGGCGACGCTCTGGCAGAAGTCGCATCTCTTCGACCCCAGCCGGGCCAGCGTGGCGACCTGGGTCTATACCATCGCCCGCAACCGGCGGATCGACGCGCTGCGCAAAGCGCGCCGGGCCGAGCCGGAGGAACTGGACTGGGGGCCGGAGCCAGAGCCTGACATGGCCGAGGTGCTGGAGACCCAGCAAGAGACGGAACGGCTGGGGCGCGCTTTGGCGGCGTTGCCTGCGCCACAAAGGACACTGATCGAACGCGCCTTCTACGGCGACCTCTCGCACAGCGAGATCGCCGCCGAGACCGGGCTTCCCCTGGGGACGATCAAATCGCGGATTCGGCTGGCGCTGGACAAGCTGCGCCACCAGATGGGTTGAAGGACGAAGCAGGACATGACGATACGCCACCATCTCTCGGACCAGCTCTTGATGGGCTATGCGGCCGGCCAGCTGCCCGAGGCCTTCAACCTGGTCGTCGCGACACATGTGTCGCTGTGTGACGACTGTCGGGCCAGGCTTGCGTCGTTCGACGCCGTCGGCGGAACCCTTCTGGAGGAGGCGGACGAGATCGCGATGGGCGAGGATGCGCTCGCCCGGACGCTGGCCCGGATCGAGGGGCTGCCGCAGGCGACGCGGTCGCAGCCGCTGAAACCGGCGGGCATCTTCCCGGCACCGCTGGCCGAATATGTCGGTGGCGACCTGTCGGCGGTGCGTTGGCGCAGAGTCGGGGGTGGGGTCAAGCAGGCGATCCTGCCCACCGGCAAGGACGCCTCGGCGCGTCTGCTGTATATCCCGGCCGGCAAGGCGGTGCCGGACCACGGCCACCGCGGGATGGAGCTGACGCTGGTCCTTCAGGGGGCTTTCGCGGACGCAAACGACCGGTTCGCGCGCGGCGACATCGAGATTGCCGATGAGGATCTGGAGCACACGCCCGTGGCACTGGCCGGGCAGGACTGCATCTGTCTGGCGGCGACGGATGCGCCCTTGCGGTTCCTGGGTCTGATCCCGCGGCTGGCGCAGCCGCTTCTGCGCATCTAAAGGCCGAAGTATCGGACTGCGATCATCGGCCCGTCCCCCGAAAGGTGGGCGGGCTGATGCGTCAAAAGCAGGTCGCCCGCGGCTGCCGGCTTGCCGTTCACCCGGCACAAGCCCAAGGCATAGAGCGCCAGCTTGCCGCCTTCCGGCAGGGACAGGTTCTGCGCGACGATCACCTTGGGCCGGGGCAGGTGGCTGGCGGTCATGACGTTGAAGTCGTCGGAGGGTTGGCCGTCGGTTCTGGTCGCCAGAACCTCGACGTCACCTGGAAACGCCACCGGGATCAGCGGGTCACAGCGGAGGTCCAGGCCAGGGCCGGTCAACCGGAACCCCGCGCCGGTCAGGACCGTGAGGTTGCGCTCGATGCCGGGAAACAGCGAGAACGGCCCGTCTTCGACCACCGAGGCGCGGGAGAGGCGGAGGAGCGTTCTGCCTGCCGGATCGGTCAGATGCAGCAGCTCGGTCGTCACGCCGCGCCCGTTCTTCCAGGGCTGGGTCCGGTAGTCGGTGGGGGTCAGGTGGATCATGGCTGTCCTTCATCGGGCGGTGGGCGAACCCGCAAGCGGGACCGCCCACCCTACTCGGCCGCGTCGATCACTCTGGCGGGGTTGGGTGCGGTCAGGTCAGGTGCCAGTTCCTCGAAGTCGAAGTTGTCCAGCCTGCGGGCGCGCTTCCCGGCCTTCTCGGAGGAGATCTTGATGTCCTCGATGTCCTTCGCCGCCTGGCCGAAGTGGCGGTCCAGGCTTTCGACGCGAGTCCCCAGGCGGTCGATGTCGGCATGAAGCAGCGCCAGTTCCTTGCGGATCGCGCCGGCCTGTTCGCGCATCCGCGCGTCCTTCAGCACCGCCCGCATCGTGTTCAGCGTCGCCATGCAGGTGGTGGGCGAGACGATCCAGACCTTGGCCGCGAATCCCTCGCGCACGACGTCGGGAAAGTTCGCGTGCAGTTCGGCGTAGACCGCTTCCGAGGGCAGGAACATCAGCGCGCCATCGGCGGTCTCGCCTTCCAGGATGTATTTCTCGCTGATCGCGCGGATATGGCTGCGGACGGCGGTGCGCATCAGTTGCGCGGCCTCTTGCAGCAGGCGGGGCGAGTCGGCGCGGCGCAGCGCCTCGTAGGCCTCCAGCGGGAACTTGGCGTCGATGGCAATGGGGCCGGGCGGGTTCGGCAGGTGGATCAGGCAGTCGGCGCGGCGGCCGTTGGAAAGGGTGGCCTGCATCGTGTAGGCGTCCTTCGGCAGGGCCTTCTGCACGATGTCGTGCAGCTGGATTTCCCCGAAGGCCCCCCGGGTCTGCTTGTTCGACAGGATGTCCTGCAGGGAAAGCACATTGCCCGACAGCTTTTCGATGTTGGCCTGCGCCTTGTCGATCGTCGCCAGCCTTTGCTGAAGCTCGCCCAGTGACCGCGCCGTCCGCGTCGAAGTCCCGTGCAGGGCTTCGGTCATCTGGCGCTGCACTTCGGCCAGGCGGCTCTCCATCACCTGCAGCATCGCGGTCTGGCTGACGGCTTGGGTTTCCGAGACGTGGTGCAGGCCACCGGCAAGCCGCTCCTGCCCGTCACCCAGGGCCTGCAGGCGCGAGGAGAGCCAGGACACCTCGCGCATCAGCGGCGCGGCGGTCGAGGAGGCCCGGGCGGCGGCGCGCAGGATCAGCACCAGGAACACCAGCAGCACCAGCGCAGCCCCGCCGAGAAGCAGGATCTCGGGCGAGTTCCACGCATGGCTCTGGCCGAACAGCGAGATCATCGGCGGCCAAACAGCCGTTCGATGTCGTGCAGCGACAGTTCCACATAGGTGGGCCGCCCGTGGTTGCACTGGCCGGACAGCGGTGTCGCCTCCATCTCGCGCAGCAGGGCGTTCATTTCCTCGGGTCGCATCTGGCGGCCCGAGCGGACCGAGCCGTGGCAGGCCATGCGCGACAGGAGCGCGTCGATCCTGGCGCGGACCAGCTGGCTGTCGCCGCTGTCGGCCAGTTCGTCGAGGATGTCGCGGATCAGCGCCGCGCCGTTGACCGGACCCAGGACCGCGGGCGTTTCGCGGATCGCCACGGCATTGCCGCCGAAGGGTTCGATGCCGAGGCCGACCTCGGCCAGCGCCGGGGCTGCGTCCAGAAGGCGGGCGGCGTCCGTCGGGGAAAGCTCGACGATCTCGGGGATCAGCAGCGCCTGGGCGCGGATGCCGGTCTCGGCCAGCTGGCGTTTCAGGCGTTCGTAGACCAGGCGCTCGTGGGCGGCGTGCTGGTCGACGATGACAATGCCGGTGGCGATCTGGGCGACGATGTAGTTTTCGTGCAGCTGGGCGCGGGCGGCACCGAGGGGGTGCGCCTGGGGCTGCTCGTCGTGCGGCTGCGCCTTCTCCTCGCGGGGGGGGGCGAAGGCGGCGGCCTGGGGGGCCTCGGCAAAGCCGGGGGCCTGGAAGGCATAGGCGCGGGCGAAACTGGCCGGGCTGGGGCGGTCCATCTGGTAGACGCGCGCCGGTTCGGGGCGGAACGCGTCCAGCGTGGCCGCGCCCAGAGTGGAAGACGCGCGGTGGCCGGCGCCGGTCAGCGCGGATTTGAGCGCGGTGATGATCAGGCTGCGGGCCGCGTCGGGTTCGCGGAAGCGGACCTCGGCCTTGGCGGGGTGCACGTTCACATCGACGCGCTGCGGGTCGGCGATCAGGTTCAGCACCGCAGCGGGGTGGCGGTCACGGCTGAGGACGTCGAAATAGGCGGCGCGGAGGGCACCGTAAAGCATCCGGTCCAGCACGGGCCGCCCGTTGACGAACAGGTACTGCTGCGCTGACGACCCGCGCGAATAGGTCGGCAGCGCGGCATAGCCCTGCAGCCGCAACCCCTCGCGTTCGGCGTCGATGCGCAGGGCGTTGTCGGTGAAGTCACGGCCGATGACAGAGGCCAGGCGGGATTGCAGCGCATCAAAGAGGTCGCCACTTGCCGGATCGGCGCGGAACAGGGTCCGCGCCTCGCCCCCCGTCACGTCGCGCAGGGTGAAGCCCACCAGCGGTTCGGCCATCGCCAGACGGCGGATCACTTCCGAGACGGCCTGCAGCTCGGCGCGGTCCGATCGCAGGAATTTCAGCCGGGCCGGCGTGGCGAAGAACAGGTCGCGAAGCTCGACCACGGTGCCACGGGTCAACGCCGCAGGGCGCACCGGCGACAGGCGGCTGCCCTCGCAGGCGATCTGCGCCGCCTCGCCCTCGGCCCGGCTGGTGATCGTCAGCCGCCCCACGGCGCCCAGGCTGGGAAGCGCCTCACCCCGGAAGCCGAAGCTGCGGATGTCCAGCAGATCCGAGCCGTCGATCTTTGACGTCGCATGGCGCGACAGGGCCAGGGGCAGGTCCCCGGCCGTCATGCCGCAGCCGTCGTCCGTGACCCGGACCAGCGTCTTGCCGCCATCGGCGATGTCGACCTGAATCCGCGACGCCCCGGCGTCCAGGGCGTTTTCGACCAGCTCCTTCACCGCCGAGGCGGGACGCTCCACCACCTCACCGGCGGCAATGCGGTTGATCGCGGCCTCGTCCAGTTGCCGGATGACCGGACGGCCCTGCGCGCCCGTTATCTTGGGGGTGTAAAGCGTCATGCCGCTATCTGTAGCAGGCGTACTTGAGTCGGGGAAGAACGAAACCGGACTGGCGGCTTCGGACTTGCGCTTTGTCCGGCTTGCGTCATACCGAAAGGAAAAGGCGCGCTGAACGCCAGCAACGTCAAGGGGGACGGACATGCAGGATATCCTGGCGCTCGCCGGCACCAATCTTCTGACGCCGATGATCCTGTGCTTCGCACTTGGTCTCTTCGCGGCGCTGGCCCGCAGCGAGTTGTCGATCCCCGAAGCGGTGGCGAAGGGAATGTCGATCTACCTGCTCTTCGCCATCGGCTTCAAGGGCGGGGTCGCTGTCGCCGATCACGGGCTGGATGCGACGCTGATCGCGGCGCTGGTTGCCGGGTTGGTCCTGTCCTTCATCATCCCGTTCGCCGCATTTGCCCTGCTGAAGGTGATGACCCGGCTGTCGCCAACCGATGCCGCCGCCGTCGCCGCGCATTACGGCTCGATCTCGATCGTGACCTTCGTCACCGGGTCCGCGGTCGTGCAGTCCGCCGGGCTGGTGGCCGAGGGGTACATGGTCGCCGTCGCCGCCGCGATGGAGGCCCCGGCGATCATCGCGGCGCTGTACCTCGTCTCGCGCTCGGGCGGGCGGACCGAGAAGATCGATGCCGATCTCTGGCGCGAGATCCTGCTGAACGGGTCGATCGTGCTTCTGGTCGGCTCGTTCCTGATCGGCTTTGTCACCGGAGACCCCGGCATGAAGCGGATCGAGGCGTTCATCGTGGCACCCTTCCAGGGGGTGCTGTGCCTGTTCCTGCTTGACATGGGCCTGGTGGCGGGCCGGGGGATGCGGAGCTCGAGAGGCGTGATGACGCCAGGGGTGCTGGCCTTCGGCCTGGTGATGCCGGTCGTCGGCGCCGGGTTCGGGCTGGCGGCGGGAATGATCCTTGGCCTGTCGGTGGGCGGCGTCGCACTGCTGATGATCCTTTCCGGTTCGGCGAGCTACATCGCAGTGCCCGCCGCGATGCGGGTGGCGCTGCCCGAGGCCAATCCGTCGATCTACCTCACGCTGTCGCTGGGGGTGACTTTCCCGTTCAATCTGGTGATCGGAATTCCGGCCTGGGTGGCCGTGGCACAGGCGTTGGGGGGCTGACATGCAGACGCACAAGGCGAAACGGGTCGAGATCATCATCGAAGCCCCGATGGAAAACCGGCTTACCACCGCACTGGAAAAGGCCGGGGTCACGGGATTCACCGTCCTGCCCGTGCTCGGCGGCTCTGGTCGGTCCGGTCGCTGGACGCGCGAGGGGCAGGTCGGCCGCAGCGGCATGGTCGCCGTGGTCTGCCTTGTCCGGCCGGAAAAGCTGGACACGCTGCTCGAGGCGGCCTTCACGGTCGTCGACCGCCACATCGGCGTGATCGGCGTCATGGATGCCGAGGTCCTGCGGGCCGATCGCTTCTGACGCCGGACCGGGGCACCTCCTCGTGCGACTTCGTCTTCTCGTCGGAGGACCAGCCGCGGTCAGCCACGGCAGCGGACAGAAGGCGCCAGATCCCCGGCGTCCGCGCCCAGGATATGGAAATCATGCAGGTTTTCCGTCTGTCCGCCGTGGACAGATCAGGCCGCAAGGTCCCCTGACCCCACCGCATACAACCCCGCTGCCCCTTCCTTTGCCTGGGCCAGCAGACCCCCCAGCTCTGGCAGCAGCCGTCGGACCATGACCCGGGCCAGGGCCTCGCGCCCCGGATCGGCCAGCGCCGCCTTCAGGTGCGCCTGCCCGCCCAGGACCCGCGCGAAGGCCCGCAGGTAGGGGGTCGCCCCCGCGAAACGGTCGTTGAGGGGCAGCGCCAGTACCGCCTCGGTGCCTTCCCGCAGCGCCTCGGCCGCCTGCCAGACCTCGCCGGCCAGATCGGGCAGGCGGGCGCGGCCGGCTTCGGCCCCGCGCTGGACCTCGTCGATCAGCCGGAACGCCGCCTCGCCCCCGTCGGCCAGCTTCCGCCCCACCAGATCCATCGCCTGGATGCCGTTGGTCCCTTCATAGATCGGCAGGATGCGTGCGTCCCGCAGGTATTGCGCCGCCCCCGTCTCTTCGATGAACCCCATGCCCCCATGCACCTGCACCCCGAGGCTCGCCACCTCGCAGGCCACATCGGTCCCGTAGGCCTTGGCGATGGGGGTCAAGAGCGCCGCGCGGGCCTGCCAGTCCGCACTGCCCGTCGCCGTCGCCATGTCGATCGCCTTGGCGCAGGCCAGCGAGATCGCGCGGGCGGCAAAGACCTCGGCCCGTGCCGTCGCCAGCATCCGGCGGACGTCGGCATGATCCAGGATCGGGCCGTCCGGCGACAGCGGCGTCGCCCCCTGGTGCCGCACCTCGGCATAGGCCTGCGCGTGCTGAAGCGCGGCCTCGGCCAGGCCCACGCCCTGAGCGGCGACGGAAAGCCGGGCGTTGTTCATCATCGTGAACATCGCCGCCATCCCCTTGTGCGGCGCCCCCACCAGCCATCCCCTCGCGCCAGAGTACTCCATCACGCAGGTCGGGCTGCCGTGGATGCCCAGCTTGTGCTCCAGGCTGACGACACGCAGGCTGTTGCGCTCGCCAGGCTGCCCCTTGGCGTCGGGGATAAGCTTCGGGACCATGAAAAGGCTGATCCCCTTCGTCCCCTCGGCCCCGTCCGGCAGGCGCGCGAGGACCAGGTGGCAGATGTTCGGAGTGAGGTCGCTGTCCCCCCAGGTGATGAAGATCTTCTGCCCGGTGATCGCATAGGTCCCGTCCCCGTTCGGCACCGCCTTCGTCCGCAGCGCGCCGACATCCGAACCTGCATGCGGTTCGGTCAGGTTCATCGTCCCGGACCATTCGCCCGAGGTGAGCCGGGGCAGGTAGAGGGCCTTCATCTCATCGGACGCATGATGCTCCAGCGCCTCGATCTGGCCCTTGGTCAGCAAAGGCTTCAGGTGCAGGGCCAGGCAGGCGCCGGACATCATCTCGTCGACCCCCAGCGTCAGCGAGATCGGCAGTCCCATGCCGCCGTGGTCGGGGCTGGCGGCCATGCCGACCCAGCCGCCGTCGGCAATCGCGCGGTAGCCCTCGGCAAAACCGGGCGAGGAGACGACGGTGCCGTTCTCCAGCCGCGCGGGGTGCTGGTCGCCGACCCGGTTCAGGGGCGCAAGGATGTCGGTCGACAGCCGCCCGGCCTCGGTCAGGATCGCATGCGCCAGGTCCGGCGTGGCGGCAGCGAAACGGTCGGTCGCCGCGACCTCGGCAAAGCCCACCACGTGATCCAGGATGAAGCGGATATCCCTGACGGGTGCGCGGTAGGGCATCGGGGCCTCCTGGGTCAAAGCTTGGCAAGACGGGGCTGGCTTGTGGGCGGCCCGTCGCAAGGCTATTGCATTCGCCGAACCCATCAAGTTGGACGCTGCGTCACCATGACCGGAACCCTAGCCCCAGGCGATGCCGGGATCGCCGAAGCCGCGCGGCTGCTGTCGGCGGGCGAGCTGGTCGCCTTCCCGACCGAGACGGTCTACGGGCTGGGCGGAGATGCGCGATCCGACCGGGCGGTGGCGCGGATCTACGAGGCGAAGGGGCGGCCAAGCTTCAACCCGCTGATCGTCCACCTGCCCGATCTTGTCGCGGTGGAAAAGATCGCGCACGTTGGACCCAAGGCGCGGATGCTGGCGCAGGCCTTCTGGCCGGGGCCGCTGACTCTGGTGCTGCCCGTGCGGGAGCGGGCGGGGCTATCGCCTCTGGTGACGGCGGGGCTGCCGACGGTGGCCGTGCGGATCCCGGCGCATCCGCTGGCGCAACGGCTGCTTCGGGCGTTCGGGGGCCCGCTTGCGGCACCGTCCGCCAACCCCTCGGGACGGGTGTCCCCCACCGAGGCCGCGCATGTGCTGGAGGGTCTGACGGGCCGGATCGCGGCGGTGCTGGATGGCGGTCCCTGCGCGGTGGGGCTGGAGTCGACCATCGTCCTGGCCGACCCCCAGCCGGTGCTGCTGCGCCCCGGCGGAGTGCCGGTGGAGGCGCTGGAAGCAGCCCTGGGCGAGCCGCTGGCAACCGGCGGCGACGCGGGAAAGCCGACGTCTCCGGGCCAGCTGGCCTCGCACTACGCCCCCGATGCCGCCCTGCGGCTTGACGCGACCGAGGCGCGGCCGGGTGAGGTTCTGGTCGGCTTCGGGCCGGTGACGGGCGCCTTGTCGCTGTCCGAGACCGGCGATCTGGTCGAGGCGGCGGCCAGGCTGTTCCAGCTGCTGCGCGAGGCGGACCGGCTGGCGGGGCCGGGCGGGCGCATCGCCTTTGCCCCGGTGCCCGAAACGGGGCTGGGCCGCGCGATCAATGACCGGCTGCGGCGGGCGGCGGCTCCGCGCGGCGTCCAGCCCGCCACCTCGGCGTCACACCCGCGCGGTCCGGTGGGCGAGACAGCAAAGTTTCCCCGTTAATTTTCGGTTCACCTATGCCATATTCCTGCCGGGCCTGAGAGCCTGAGCAATCGGAAAGTCCGCCGACCAAGGCAGGACACAAAAGGGAACCGTGGAATGTTTAACGAATTCAAAACCTTCATCGCGCGCGGCAACGTGATGGACCTTGCGGTCGGTGTGGTCATCGGCGCTGCCTTCACGGCCATCGTCACCTCGCTGGTCGACGACCTGATCAATCCGCTGATCGGCCTGATCGTGGGTGGCGTGGACTTCAGCGGTCTGAGCGTCGGCCTTGGTGATGCCCAGTTCATGTACGGAAACTTCATCACCGCGATCATCAAGTTCGTGATCGTGGCCTGGGTGGTGTTCCTGATCGTGAAGGCGGTGAACCGGATGATGCCGAAGAAGGAAGAGGCTCCGCCCGCTCCGACGGGTCCGTCGGACAACGAGCTGTTGAAGGAAATCCTGGCCACGCTGAAGGCCAAGTAAGGCTGCAGGTCAGGGCGTCTGGCCGCGCAGATGGGGCACCGTGGCTCTGGTGCCCCATCTGCGCGGCAGGGCGGCGTCGTTGCGGCGTCAGAGCTTCAGCGCCTCTGCAGCCGCAATCGCCGGCAGGCCAAGCGCCAGGCCCACGGCGGCGTAGGTCAGCTTGCCGGCATGGACGTTCAGCCCGTGCAAGAGGTGCCGGTCGTCGGCGCAGGCCTGTTTCCAGCCCTTGTCGGCCAGGGCCAGCATGAAGGGCATCGTGGCGTTGCCCAGTGCCTGCGTCGAGGTGCGGGCGACCGCGCCGGGCATGTTGGCGACGCAGTAATGCATGATGCCGTCGACCTCGTAGATCGGATCCTGGTGGGTGGTGGCGCGGGAGGTCTCGAAGCAGCCGCCCTGGTCGATGGCGACGTCGACCAGCGCCGCGCCGGGCTTGAGCTCTTTCAGCTGGGCCTTCGAGATCAGCTTCGGCGCCGCGGCTCCGGGGATCAGGACCGCGCCGATGATCAGGTCGGCTTCGCGGGCCAGCGAAATGGTGTTGCCGGCGCTGGCATAGGCGTTCTTGAACTGGCCGCCAAAGACATCGTCCAGATAGCGCAGCCGGTTGACCGCGCGGTCGATGACCGTGACATCCGCGCCCATCCCGGCGGCGACCTTGGCCGCGTGGGTCCCGACGACGCCGCCGCCGATGACCAGCACCTTGGCCGGAAGCACCCCCGGCACGCCACCCAGCAGCACACCGCGCCCGCCATTGGCCTTCTGCAGGGTCCAGGCCCCGACCTGCGGGGAAAGGCGGCCCGCAACCTCGGACATCGGGGCCAGAAGGGGCAACCCGCCGCGGTCGTCGGTCACCGTCTCGTAGGCGATGCAGGTGGCGCCGCTGGCCAGAAGGTCGTGGGTCTGCTCCGGGTCCGGGGCGAGGTGCAGGTAGGTGAACAGGACCTGGCCTTCGCGCAGGCGCTTCCGTTCCACGGCCTGGGGCTCCTTGACCTTGACGATCATGTCGGCCCTGGCAAAGACCTCTTCCGCGGTGTCGACGATCCGGGCCCCGGCCGCGACATAATCGGCGTCGGCAAAGCCTGCGCCCATCCCGGCCTTGGTCTCGATCATCACCTCATGGCCGTGGGCCACCGCCTCGCGCGCCGCGTCCGGGGTCATCCCGACGCGGAACTCTTGCGGCTTGATCTCTTTCGTGCATCCGATTTTCATGATTTCCTCCCTGCGGGACCTGGTCCCTGTGGGCGCAATCGTGATCCGATTTCGTGGCAATGCTTTGATTTCTGGTTGGCGCGCAGCCCAGTTCTGCGTAACTTCTTCGAAGGAACCGACACTTTGCCGGAGGATCTTGCATGACCCCGGATCTTGACGCCACCGACCGTCGCATCCTGACCGTCTTGCAGAAGAACGGCCGGATCACCAATGCCGAACTCTCCGAGGTGGTGAACCTGTCGCCGTCGGCCTGTCACCGCCGGGTTCAGCGGCTGGAGGAGGAGGGGTTCATCGCGGGCTACGTCGCCCTGCTGGACGCCCGGCGCATGGGGCGGATGACCACGGTCTTCGTCGAGATCACGCTGCAAAGCCAGGCCGAGGACCTGCTGGACGCCTTCGAGCGTGAGGTGGCCAAGGTGCCGGATCTTCTGGAGTGTCACCTGATGGCAGGGACGGCGGATTACCTGCTGAAACTGATGGCCGAGGACACCGAGGATTTCGCCCGCATTCACCGGCAGTTCCTGTCGCGCCTGCCGGGGGTCCGGCAGATGCAGTCCAGCTTTGCGCTGCGGACGGTGGTGAAGACGACGGCGCTGGCAGTCTAGGCGGCGGCCTGCTGGTAGCCCTGCAGATAGCCCATCACCGCGCGGCGGGTGCGGTCGGTCAGGGCGCCACGGTCGGCCTCGTGCGCCTCGCTGGCGGCGTCGATCATGCCGCGCAGGATGGCCAGGATGTCCTGCGCCGTCGTCTCGGGGCGCTGGATCTTCAGCTCGTCCAGACGGGCGGCGATCAGCACGGTGATCCGGGCAGAGAACTCGGCAGCTTCCGGGTCCGGCGGCATCTGGCTGCGCGCCAGGTTCAGCGTCCGCGACAGCGATGGACGGGCCAGGTAATGCGCCACGGTCGCCTCGATCAGCTCATCCACCAGATCGGTCAGGGTGTGCGCCGCGTCCGAGCTGACGATCCGCTCCACCGCTTCCAGGAGGTTCGCCCGCTCTGCCCGGATCAGGGCGGCGAGCAGCGCGTGCTTGCCGGGGAAGTACTGGTACAGCGACCCGATCGAGACCCCGGCCCGCGCTGCGACGGCGTTCGTCGTCAGCGCATCCAGCCCTCGACCCGAGCAGAGGTCGGCTGCGGCGGCAAGGATCCCGTTCACTTTTGCGCGGGAGCGGTCTTGGCGGGGGTGTTTGCGAAGTTCGATCATGACCCAACGGTAGGCGGTCTGATTGCGGCAGAAAACTGTTAAATGTGGCGACATTTGGAAATAGATTGTTGATGCTCGCCCAAGTTGCAACACGGCCCCGCCACAATGCTGCCACACAATCAAAGGTTGCGGGCGGTGCCATTGTCGCGCTGACGAAGGGGCAAAGAAAAACCCCCGGCCTCGCGGACGGGGGTTGATCGGGACGGGAATCGCTTCCCCAGTGTCGCTGTGACGTCTTAGAGACCGCCTTCGCGCTGAAGCTTCTTCCGCGCAAGTTTCCTTGCACGGCGCACGGCTTCGGCTTGTTCGCGTGCCTTCTTGACGGAGGGCTTCTCGAAATGTTGCTTGAGCTTCATTTCACGAAACACCCCTTCGCGCTGAAGTTTCTTCTTCAGAGCACGGAGAGCCTGTTCGACGTTGTTGTCGCGGACGCTGACCTGCATGTGGTTGTCACCACCTTCCTAAGCTAGAGTTGCACTATGATGTGCAGGCCGGGGCGCTATATCAAAGCGACACCGGCTTGTCTACCAAGAGGAGGACGCGATGTCCGAGGATGAACTCAAGGCTCGCGTGCTGGATGCCGCGCTGTCGCATGTGCCGTTCGACGGCTGGTCCGAACGGACCCTGGCCGCGGCAATCACCGAGTCAGGTGTGGCACCCGCTCTGGCCCGGTCGCTGTTCCCGCGCGGGGGCGTCGACCTGGCGCTGGCCTATCACCAGCGCGGCGACCAGGCGATGGTGGCGGCACTGGCGCAGCGGAACCTGGCGGCCCTGCGGTTCCGGGACCGCATCGCCCTGGCCGTGCGCCTGCGGCTGGAAGGTGCCGACCGCGAGCTGGTGCGGCGGGGGACGACGCTTTTCGCGCTGCCGATGCATGCGGCGGACGGGGCGCGGGCGATCTGGCAGACGGCGGACCGGATCTGGACGGCGCTGGGCGACAGCTCGCAGGACCTGAACTGGTACACCAAGCGCGCCACGCTGTCGGCGGTCTATGGCGCGACGGTGCTGTACTGGCTGGGCGACGATTCGCCCGAGGCGCAGGACACCTGGAATTTCCTGGACCGGCGCATCGACCAGGTCATGCAGGTCGAGAAGCTGAAGGCCGGTTTTCGGGAAAATCCGTTTGGAAAGGCCTGGATGGCGGGACCCGGCAAGATTTTTGAAACCATTCGTGCGCCAAGACTGCCGGATGACCTGCCCGGCCGCACCCGCAGATAGACCAAGGACCGAAGATGACCCTGTCGCACAGCATGCTTGCCATCGAGATTTCGTCCCCCGGCGGGCCTGATGTGCTGCAGCCGGTCTCGGTGCCGGTTCCGGTGCCGGGGCACGGCCAGATCATCATCCGCGTCGCCTATGCCGGGGTGAACCGCCCCGATGCCCTGCAGCGCGCCGGGGCCTATGCGCCGCCGCCCTCGGCCTCGCCACTGCCGGGGCTGGAATGTTCGGGGACGGTGGTCGAGGTGGGGCCGGGCGTCAGCCGCTGGACGATAGGCGATCAGGTCTGCGCCCTGCTGCCCGGTGGCGGCTACGCCGAATACGTCGCCACGCCCGAGGCGCATGCCCTGCCGATCCCCAGGGGCCTGTCGCTGAAGGAAGCCGCCTGCCTGCCCGAAACCTGCTTCACCGTCTGGTCGAACGTGGTGATGCGCGGCGCCTTGCGCGGGGGCGAGCGGTTTCTGGTTCACGGCGGCACCAGCGGGATCGGGACGACGGCAATCCAGATCGCTCATGCTCTGGGCGCCCGGGTCTTCGCGACCGCGGGCAGCGACAGGAAGTGCCAGGTCTGTCGCGACCTTGGGGCCGAGGCCGCCTTCAACTACCGCGATGTGGACTTCGTGGCCGAGATGAAGGGTTTCGGCGGGGCGAACCTGATCCTGGACATGGTGGGCGGCCCCTATATCGAGCGGAACTTCAAGGCGCTGGCCGACGGCGGGCGGCTGGTGCAGATCGCCTTTCTGCAGGGGGCCAAGGTCACTCTGAACCTGGCCGAGCTGATGACCCGGCGGCTGGTCCTGACCGGGTCCACCCTGCGGCCGCAGTCGGACCTGGCCAAGGCCAGGATCGCCCGGGCGGTGGAGGACCAGGTCTGGCCGATGATCGAACGCGGCGCGGTCAAGGTGGTGATGGACAGCGAATACGACCTGCCCGACGCCCCCGCCGCGCATTGGCGGATCGAATCCGGCAGCCATGTCGGCAAGATCGTCCTCAGGGTCAATCCGTAAGGAAAACCTTACCGTCCTTGCCTTCGTTCTGCCCGCTCTTCTGCTTCACGGCGCTGACAGCTTACCCTAACGTAAGTGCTGGTCAGGCGGGGTTGGAGCTTCCCATCCAGACATTTGCAGCCCGGTGCGGACCCCAGCCGCCTCGGGCATCCAGACTTTTGACGGCAGATATTTTCTGAAATCCCCTGGAACGACACAAGTCCCGTCCGGTCCCGCCTGCCAGTCTAGCGGACCGGCTCCAGCACGGCATCGGGCAACCGGCAATCCCGGCTCACGTCAGCGCCACAGCGCCGGAAGTCCAGATCGCGGGTCAGGCAGATCCGTGCCTCCCGGATCAGGCCCGCCTTGCAGGTGATGGTGATCTGGTCGCGCGCAAGGTCGGGGTTGGCTTCCAGAAACGCCGCTTCGATGACTGCCGCCGGCACCTGAAGACGGCGGGAGACGTCCGCCAGAAATCCGGGAATCGCAACGCGGTCGTAGGCCGCGCGTGCGGTTCGGAAATAGTCGGGCGCGGACAGACCCGAACAGCGCCCGTGCTTCTTCCACTGGTGGAACGCCGGCCCGGCCCCGCCCATGATGTCCGCCATTGCCGCGGTCTGGGCACGGGTCGGATCGCGCCGGGCCGTGCGGCAGAACGCGGGCCAGCCCTCCTCATGCTGCGGCCAGAGGCCGTGCAGGACGAAGGTCAGACCGCGGCCGTCATCGCATTGCGGGTCATCGCGGGAATCGCCCTCCAGCGCGCACCAGGCTGCCGACCAGGACAGCGACAGGACGTAATAGTCGAAGTCCCCGGCCTGCTCGCCCTCGGCCCGCGCGGCATTGGACCAGCACAAAGCCGCGATGGCCAGCAGGAACAGGCGCATTTTCGCTTCCCCTTTGCGCATTTCGGCCCTATATGGGCGCCTGAATTCCCCGAAATCGTGGAACTCGCGGGCCAGGCCCGCAGCCGTTTTCCCGGCACGGGACAGGTTTGTAAAGGAGAGATCCGATGTCGAAACCGCTTATGGCCAAGGCAACTGCCGTCTGGCTGGTGGACAACACGACGCTGAGCTTTGCCCAGATCGCCGATTTCTGCGGGATGCACGAGCTTGAGGTCCAGGGGATTGCCGACGGCGACGTCGCCACCGGGGTCAAGGGTTTCGACCCGGTCGCCAACAACCAGCTTGACCCGATCGAGATCACCCGCGCCCAGGCCGACCCTTTGTACCGGATGAAGCTGAAGTTCAACGCCGCCGCCGTGGGCGAGGAAAAGCGCCGTGGCCCGCGCTACACGCCCTTGTCCAAGCGCCAGGACCGTCCGGCCGCGATCCTGTGGCTGGTGAAGTTCCACCCCGAACTGTCGGATGGCGCCATCGGCAAGCTGGTCGGCACCACCAAGCCGACGATCCAGTCGATCCGTGAGCGGACGCACTGGAACATCGGCTCGATCCAGCCCATCGACCCCGTCGCCCTGGGGCTGTGCAAGCAGACCGAGCTTGATACCGCCGTGCAGGCCGCGGCCCGCAAGAAGGCGGCTGATGGCGTGGTGATGTCCGACGACGAACGGCGCAAGCTGGTGTCGACCGAGCAGTCGCTGGGCATGGCACCCGAGGCGCGGATGCCCTCGTCCCTGTCGGGGCTGGAGGTGTTCGGCGACGAGGAAAAGGACGACAGCCCGGCGTCAGACTTCTCGGATGCCGACAGCTTCTTCAACCTGCCCGCTGGACCGCAGGACGATGACGACAATGATGACGACGATGATCATGACGATGATCACGAAGACGAGGACGAAGACGAAGACGAGGACGACCGTCGCCGCTGATCGCAGGCTTGACGCGCATGTAAAGGCCCGGCCGCACCCGTTGCGGTCGGGCCTTCCACTTGCGGCCGGACCTGTCGCAGGCCTGTAACCTGTCCGTCGCATCAGTGTCGCCAGGCGCTGCTACTCGGCCTTTTCAGCATCCCCCTGAAAAGGACGTCCCTGCCATGAAACACCTCATCGCCTCGGGTCTGCTGGCCATCGGCCTTGCCGCGGCCACCCAGTCCGCCGCCCAGGACACGATCCGCTTCGCCGTCACCGACATCGACGGGATGGAGGCGCTGCAGCGCGAGATGGGGCCGTTCAAGGCTGCGTTCGAAGCAGCCTCTGGTCTGAAGGTCGAGTTCTTCCCCGTCTCGGGCCGCACTGTCGCGGTCGAGGCGATGGCCGCCGATCAGGTCGATTTCGTGCTGACCGGCCCGGCCGAATATGTCGTCTTCAACGCCCGGCTTGACGCGCAGCCGGTCGTGACCTGGGTGCGCCCCGACTATTATTCGACCGTCGTGGTGCTGGACGGCAGCGCGGTCACGTCGCCCGCCGACCTGAAGGGCCAGAAGATTTCGTTCGGCGAGATCGGCTCGACCTCGCAGCATCTGGGGCCGGTCGATCTGCTGGCGCAGGCCGGGCTGACCTACGCCGTGGATTATGAGCCGGTGTTCCTGAACCGCAACGTCGCGGTCGAGGCGCTGATCAGTGGCGAGATCGCCGGGATCGGCCTGAACCGGACCCATATCGACAGCATCACCGAAAAATTCCCGGACCAGAAGTTCCGCGTCCTGGTCAAGGGGCCGCAGCTGCCCGACGACATCCTGCTTGCTTCGCCCAAGGTGGCGCCCGAAGTGGTGGAAACCGTCCGCAAGACCTTTGCCGACAACTCCGAGGCGATCCTGGCGGCGCTGACCTCGACCGAGGAAAACGCCAAATACATCGGCGGCAGGTTCAACGCGACGGTGACGAACGCGGACTACGACGTGGTGCGCAAGATGTTCGAGAACATCGGCATCACCGAGTTCACCGAATTCGTCGGCGAGTGAAGCTTGAACGCCCCGCTGCCCCCGCGCGCGCTGGCCGGCTCTGCCACTGCAGAGCCGGTTCTGGCCGTTGCGGGCCTGACCAAGGACTTTCCGGGCCGCAGGGTGCTTCAGGGTCTCGACTTTTCGCTGTCTCCCGGCCAGGCGACCGCGCTGATCGGGGCGAACGGGTCCGGCAAGTCCACGCTTTTGCGCTGCCTGGTGCGTCTGATCGAGCCAAGTTCGGGCCAGATCCGTATGCTTGGCCGCGACGTGCCCGCCCTGTCCCCCCGCGCCTTGCGCCGGTTCCGGGCCGAGGTCGGCATCGTCTGGCAGCGCCACAACCTGGTCCCCCGCCTGTCGGCCCTGTCGAACGTGATCCACGGCGTCCAGGCCCGGATGTCCGGCCCCCGCGCCTGGGCGCAGGCCTTGGCCCCGGCCCCTGTCCGCGACGAGGCGATGACCTGCCTTGCGCGGGTCGGGCTGGCCGACCGCGCATTGGTCCGCGTCGACAGTCTGTCCGGCGGCCAGCAGCAGCGCGTCGCCATCGCGCGGATGCTGATGCAGCGCCCGGCCTTCATCCTGGCCGACGAGCCCGACGCCAGCCTTGATCCGCAGACCGGGGAAGAGGTGATGTCGCTTCTGCTGAACCTCGTCCGCGACGACGGCCTTTCGCTTCTGGTGATCTCGCATCGGCTGGAGCACACCTTGCGCTTTTCCGACCGCATCCTTGGCCTTGCCGACGGGCGCATCGCGCTGGACCTGCCCACCAGGCGGGCCGATGCAGCCGGTCTTCGGCACTTCTTCGACCACGCCGAGGCCGCATGACCACCCTTGCCCCCGCCCGCTTCCAGCACCGCAGCCTGGTCGAATACGCCGCGCTTCTGGCCGTGCTGGCGCTGGTCGTCACCTCGCTGGCCGCGACCGCGCCCGCGCTGGACCGGCTGGGCAGCGGCATCGCCCGGCTTTTCGCGCCCTCGGGCATGCTGACCCAGATGTTCCCGCCGGATTTCACCCGGATCGAGCCGATCAGCTGGAAGCTGCTGGAGACGTTGCAGATGGCCGTCGCCGGCTGCTTCCTGGGCCTGATCCTGGCGCTGCCCTTCGCGATCCTTGCGACCGACCGGCTGTCGCCGCACCCGCTGGTCCGCCACGCCGCCCGCGCCGTCATCGCGCTGTTCCGCACTGTGCCCGACCTTGTCTGGGCGATCATCTTCATCATCATCGTCGGCCTTGGCCCCGCTGCCGGGGTCATGGCGATCATGGTCGACAAGATCGGCTTCGCCGGCCGCTTCTTCGCCGAAGCGATGGAGGAGACCGACCCCGGCCCGCAGGACGCGCTGCGCGCCATCGGGGCCAGCCGCCTGGGCATCATCGGGTCCGCCGTGATCCCCGCCTGCCTGCCGTCCTTTACCGCCACCTCGCTTTTCGCGCTGGAAAAGTCGGTGCGCGGCTCCGCCGCCCTGGGCCTGGTCGGCGCAGGCGGCATCGGGGTGGACCTCAAGGTCGCCTTCGACCTTTTCAACTATGACGAGGCGCTGGCGATCATCCTTCTCATGCTGGCCCTGGTCGTCGCCGTCGAGCAAGGCTCGGGCTGGATTCGCAGGAAACTGATATGAACCATATCCTTACCGATACCGCACATCTTTACTGGAACGCCGAGTGGCAGAAGGTCAGTGGCTCCAGCCCCTGGGCGATGCCCGAGCCCTGGGCCATCGACCACGCCAGCACCCTTGCGCAAGGGTCGCGCATCCTGGACCTGGGCGCCGGGATCGGGCGGCATGCGCTGGCCTTCGCGGAGGCGGGCCATCAGGTCACCGCGCTGGACGCGTCCGAGGCTGCGACCGCCGCCGTCGCCGCCGCCGCCTTCACGCGAAACCTGACGCTGGACACGGTGCAGGCCCCGATGACCGACCTGCCGTTCGAAACGGCCAGCTTTGATCACGTCCTTGCCTGGAACGTCATCTACCATGGCGACGAATCCGTGGTGCGCCGCAGCCTGTCGGAAGTCGCCCGCGTCCTTCGCCCCGGCGGCACCTTCATGGCGACGATGCTGTCCGCCCGTCGCCTGCCCGTCGAACAGGCCCGCGCCAAGGGCCGCGAGATCAGCCGCAACACCTGGGTCTTCGAGGGCGAAGGCGACAAGATCCACCCGCATTACTTCTGCACCGCGCCCGAACTTCTGTCGCTGATGTGGGGGTTCGAGGTCTTTACCCTCTTCGACCGGCCGCATGAAAAGCCCGGCTCGTGGCACTGGCACCTTCTGGCCGAGCGTCTGGCATGAGCGCCGAACTGATCGAAGGCGCCCGCGTCATCCTTGAGGACCGGGTCGAAACCGCCTCGGTCCGCATCGAGGGCGGCCGCATCACCGGGCTGGACGTCGCCCGCGACGGGGCGTCCATCGTCCCGGCGCGGGGTCGCATCCTGGCCCCCGCCTTCGTCGACATCCACGGCGATGCCTTCGAGCGCCAGGTCATGCCGCGCCCCGGCGTCATGATCCCGGTGGAAACCGCGCTATTGGAGACCGACCGCCAGCTTGCCGCCAACGGCATCGCCACCGCCTACCACGCCCTGACCCTGTCCTGGGAGCCGGGCCTGCGCAGCGTCGACACCGGCTGGCAGATCGTCCACGCGCTTGAGGGCCTGCGTCCGCGCCTGACCGCCGAGAACCGCCTGCAACTGCGGTGGGAGACCTTCTGCCACGAGGCCGAACCCCTGATCGCCCATGCGCTGGCCGGTCCCGACCGACCGGCGCTGGCCTTCAACGACCACACCAGCTCGATGCTGCTGCACTATGACATTCCGGTCCAGGACCGGCCCTTCGACCAGGCGGCCGATTATCCGGTCACGTCCTTCGATGCGCCGCGCTTCGTGAAGAAGATGGCCGACCATGCCCGCCGCGCCCAGGTCTCGGCCGAGGAGTATGTGGCGCTGCTGACCTCGGTCTGGACCCGGCGCGGCGCGGTCCCGGCGCATATCGCCCGGATGGCGGCGCTGGCCCGGTCGCACCAGGCCCCGATGCTGAGCCATGACGACAGCCAGACCGAGACCCGCGCCTACTATCGCGACCTGGGGTCACAGGTGGCCGAGTTCCCGATGCACGACCGCGTCTTCCTTGCCGCGCGCGAGGCGGGCGACTGGATCGTCCTTGGCGCGCCGAACGCCATGCGGGGCGGCAGTCATCTGGGCAGCCCCGGAGCGGCGCAGATGATCGCGCGCGGGCTGTGCGACATTCTGGCGTCCGACTATTTCTACCCCGCCATGCTGGGCGCGATTGTGCGGCTGCACGCCGACCGCGTGGCCCCGCTGCCCGCGCTGTGGAAGCTGGTGTCGCTGAACCCCGCCCGCGCGATGGGCCTTGCCGACCGGGGCCGCATCGCCCCCGGCCAGCGCGCCGACCTTCTGCTGCTTGATTGGCCCGAAGGCCAGACCCCCGCCCCGTTGCGCACCTGGGTTGCGGGGCGTCGCGGCTATTCCGCCTTGTCCACCGTCCCCCAAACCGAGCCCGCCCTCTGAGGAGAGCCCCCGATGTTCGACGCGATTGCCAACTTCGACAGCCTTCCCGCCGCGCCTCAAGTCGACTTCACCTATTCCCACTCTGGCCAGTCGCGCTTTCGCCGCGGCCTGATCCGCGCGGTCGAGACCCTGACCGGCCAGCCAAGGCTGCGGCGGCTTTACCTTGACTGGGCCTGGAGCGACCGCGCGCCCGGGGTCCCGATCTTCTCGGCGGCCCTGCGCCAGTTGCGCATCCAGCCCCGCATCGCCGCAGGGGCGCAGCATCTGGACGCGGTGCCGGCGCAGGGCGGGCTGCTTCTGGTGGCGAACCATCCGTTCGGGGTGGTGGACGGGCTGACCATCGGCCATCTGGGGATGCAGCTGCGCGGCAACGTGCGCATCCTGACCAACAGCCTGCTCTGCCGGGTGCCCGAGGTTGATCCCCACCTTCTGCCCGTCGATTTTTCCGGCACGCCCGAGGCGCGGCGGCTGACCGCCGAGACCCGGCGGCAGGCGGCGGCGCTGCTGGCGGCGGGCAAGGTGGTGGCGGTGTTCCCGGCGGGGGGCGTGGCGACGGCCAACAAGCCGCTCAACGGTCGCGCGGTGGATGCGCCCTGGCATCCCTTCATCGGGCGGCTGGCAACGATCCCCGGCGTCACGACCCTGCCGGTGCATTTCTCCGGCCAGAATTCGCGCCTGTTCCAGATTGCCAGCCACACCTCCTACCCGCTGCGCGTCGCGCTGATCTTCCACGAGACCCGCCGCCGCATCGGTCGCCCGGTCGAGCTGCGCCTTGGCGCCCCCGTCGCGGCCGCCGACCTGGCGCAGCTTGACCGCGACCAGATTGCCGCCGACCTTCGCCGCCGCTGCATGGCGCTGGCCGCCCCCGCCCTGAAGGACCCGGACGAGACCTATGTCTGGCCCAGCCATATCAGGTGGTAGAACCCGTCACACAAGCTTCATTCAGACTTCGACAACCTGTCACATCCGCCCGCTAGGACCGTCGCAACCAAAGGTGAGGGCCGGCGATGCTGGATGTGCAAGGCGTGACGCGGATGTTCGGCCAGAAGGCCGCCGTCGACAACATCAGCTTCCAGATCAACGGCCCCGCTTTCGTCGGCATCATCGGCCGCTCCGGCGCCGGGAAATCCACCTTCCTGCGGATGATGAACCGGCTTCTTGACGCCACCTCGGGCGAGATCCTGGTCGAGGGCCGCAACGTCCTGGCCCTGAAGGGCGCGCAGGCCCGCGCCTGGCAGTCGCACTGCGCGATGATCTTCCAGCAGTTCAACCTTGTGCCGCGGATGGACGTCGCCTCGAACGTCCTGCACGGCGTCCTGAACCGCCGCTCGACCTTTCAGGTCATGTTCAACCTCTGGCCCCGCGCCGACATCCTGAAGGCGCTGGACATCCTTGACCGGCTTGGCATCGTCGAGCAGGCCCCGAAACGGGCCGAGGCGCTGTCGGGCGGCCAGCAGCAGCGCGTGGCCATCGCGCGCGCGCTGATGCAGGACCCCAAGATCATCCTGGCGGACGAGCCCATCGCCAGCCTCGACCCGATGAACGCGCAAGTGGTGATGGACACGCTGAAGCGCATCAACGTCGAGGACGGCCGCATGGTCATCGCCAACCTGCACACGCTGGACACGGCGCGGCGCTACTGTGACCGCGTCATCGGCATGCGCGACGGGCGCATCGTCTTTGACGGCACGCCCGACCAGCTTTCGACCGGCGTCGCGCGCGAGATCTACGGCGCCGACGCCAGCTTCAACGAGGACGCCACCTCGACCTCGATCCCGACCGACACCGCAGCCGACCGGTCCTACGCGGACCTCATGCTGTCGTGACCCCCCGTTACTTCCCGGCCCGCAAGGCCACAACCTTCATGGAGTCCCCATGCAAAAGCTGCTGACTGCAACCGCACTGACCGCGATCCTCGCCTCTTCGGCCTTCGCCCAGGAGGCGATCACCGAATTCAACATCGGCATCCTCGGCGGCGAAAACGCCCAGGACCGCCTGACCAACCAGGAATGTTTCCGCGCCGCGATCGAGGCGGAGCTGGGCGTTCCGGTCAAGCTCTTCGCCCCTGCCGACTATGACGGCGTGATCCAGGGCCTGCTGGGCGGCACGATCGACTATGCCTGGCTTGGGCCGTCGGCCTATGCCAAGATCTACCTGACCGACCCGACCGCAGTCGACCTGAAGCTGACCAAGCAGAACGTCGACGGCTCGACCGGCTACTACTCCATCGGTTTCGCCCGCGCCGACAGCGGCATCACCTCGATCGAGGATGCCAAGGGCAAGGTCTTCGCCTTCGCCGACCCGAACTCCACCTCCGGCTACCTTGTTCCGGGTGCCGAGCTGATGGCAACCTTCGGCCCGCTGGAAGAATTCTTCGGCGAGGTGAAGATGTCTGGCGGCCATGAGCAGTCGATCGTCGGCGTCCACAATGGCGACTTCGACGCCGGCGTGTCCTGGGCCGATGGTCTGGGCAACTGGGAAGACGGCTTCAACTCGGGCGCCTTCCGCCGGGCTGCGGACGCTGGCCTGGTCGACATGAACAACCTGGTCGAGATCTGGCGCTCGAAGCTGATCCCGGAAGGCCCGCTGGTCATCCGTTCCGCCCTGCCGCAAGAGGTCAAGGACAAGGTCACCAACCTGACCGCGAACCTGTGGGAAACCGATCCGGAATGCGCCTACAACGTCGCGGCCGGCGATGCCAAGGACTTCGTCCCGGTCGAGCACTCGGCCTATGACGGCATCATCGCCGCCCGCAAGCTGCAGGAAGGCATGTAAGCCAACCCCCGGCCGGACCCCGACGCTCCCCGGGGTCCGGCTTCTTCATGTCCGGATGTTCCAATGGTCGATGTCGCCTTCGGGCCCGAAAAGGGCCAGCGCCCGAACCTTGCCGACACGCGCGAGGGCTATCTCGACATGGTGCGCCGCAAGCGCATGTATGGCGGCATCCTTCTGGTGTTCTTCATCGCGCTGATGGCCTCGGGCTGGATGGTGTCGGAAGACCGCAACGCCGGTGACTTCTGGCCCGGCGTGCCGCAGGTCTTCGACTTCCCGGCCGAGGTGCTGTCCGAAGCCTGGACCGACCGCGCCAACCTGCCCGGCCTCTTGTGGGACCACACCCCCGCCCTGATCGAGACGATCAACATCGCCGCGGTCGCCACCCTGATCGGCGCCATCGCCGCCATGGCGCTGTCGCTGCTGGCAACGCGGGGCCTTGCCCGCTGGCCCCGGCTGATCCCGGTCTTTCGCCGCACGATGGACGCCCTGCGCGCCATCCCGGAAATCGTGATCGCGCTGGTGCTGATCTACATCCTTGGCGGCGGCCCCGTGCCAGCCGTCATCGCCATCGCGCTGCACACCGGCGGGGCGCTGGGCAAGCTGTTCTCCGAAGTCGCCGAGAACGCCGATACCAAGCCCGTCGAGGGCCTTGCCTCGGTCGGCGCCACCTGGTCGCAGCGCATGTGGCTGGGGGTGATCCCGCAGGTCGCACCCAACTGGCTCAGCTACGCGCTGCTTCGGTTCGAGATCAACGTCCGCGCCTCGGCCATCCTTGGCTTTGTCGGCGAGGGCGGCATCGGCGCCGACCTCAAGGTCGCGATGCAATGGGGCCAGGGCCGCTATGACGAGGTGGTGGCGATCTTCCTGCTCCTGTTCCTCACCATCGTCGTGATCGACCAGGTCTCGGACCACTACCGCCACAAGCTGGTGAGGGGCACCAACCCATGACCGCACCGCTGTCCCCCCCGATTTCCCCCGCGCTTGCCGACAGCGTCACCCGCCGCTTCGCCCGGCGCACGCGGCTGGCCTTTGCGATCCCGGCGGCGATCATCGCCTATCTTGTCTATGCCGCGATCAGCTTCGACGTCGCGGGCCTTGTGCAGCGGGCGCGCATGGACAACGCCGCGATCCTTCTGTCCGATTTCATGTCGCACAAGATTCACGTCACCCGCGACAACGCCTCGGGCGCGGTCAGCGTCTCGGTCGAGGGCGAGACGCGCCACGTCTTTCCCGAGGACCGCATCCCGGACTGGATCACCACCCAGGGCGGGCTGACGACGATCGACCTGACCGGCGGCCATGTCGTCACCTACGACGCCGGCGGCGCGCGCTACGAGGTGCCAGGCTACGGCACCATCGACATCCGCATGGACACCGGCCGCCCGGTCCTGACCGCGCCCGAGCCGATCCCCGACTGGATCAGCGTCTCGCAGAACCGGATCAATGTGACCACCGAGGCCGGCCGCTTCAGCGTCAGCCGCAACCGGACCGAGGTGTTCCGCTATTTCCCGGGGTGGGAGCTGTTCTTCTTCACCCTCGACAGCCCGTTCTATGGCAAGGGCGCGGGCGAGCTTCTGGCGCTGGCCACCACCGGCGACCGGATCGACCCGGCCCGCTCGAACCTGGGTTACATGGCCAGCGAATTCTGGACCAACAAGATGTGGCGGCATGGCGATGTCATGTGGGCGATCTTCGAGACGATCCTGATGGCCTTCCTCGGCACGATGACCGCCGCCATCGTCGCCCTGCCGCTGTCCTTCCTCGCCGCGCGGAACTTCATGCCGCTGGGCATCTTCCGGGGCGCGGTGCGGCGGGTGTTCGACTTCATCCGCGGGGTGGACGGGCTGATCTGGACCATCGTCCTCTCCCGCGCCTTCGGCCCCGGCCCGATGACCGGCGCCATCGCCATCGCGATCACCGATGCCGGCAGCTTCGGCAAGACCTTCTCCGAGGCGCTGGAGAACATCGACGAAAAGCAGGTCGAAGGCATCCGCTCCACCGGCGCCAACGCCACCTTGCGCGCGCGGTTCGGGGTGATCCCGCAGATCATGCCGATCATCCTGGCGCAGGTGCTCTACTATCTCGAATCCAACACGCGCAGCGCCACCGTGATCGGGGCCATCGTCGGCGGCGGCATCGGCCTTCTGCTGACCCAGGCGATCCTGACCCAGAAGGACTGGGAGGAAGTCGCCTATTACATGGTCCTCATCATCCTGATGGTCATGCTGATGGACAGCCTTTCGGGCTGGCTGCGCCGCAAGCTGATCAAGGGCGAATAGGGCCTTGCACCGGCCGACCTTTCGCCTTTGCCCAGGTATCCCCGGGGGGGGTTGGGGGGTGAAACGCCCCCAATCACCGAGGAGGAGGGCAATGGCCCGACGACGAGACAGAAGACTTGCGCCGCAGGCGCTCCATTTGACAACCGCCCGTCCGGGCACGACGGAACAAGTCAAGCGACCATGAACGCCGATCCGCAACCCGTTGAAGCCATCGACACCGACCCGCCTGTCCAGCGTGGGCCGCGCCTCTCGCCGCAGGGCGCGGTGATCCACCCCGGCTGCGTCATCGTCAATTCGACCTTCGCCCCCTGGACCGAGGTCGGCGAGGGCTCCCGCGTTCTCAACTCCACTTTCGAGGCCTACGCCTACTGCGACCGCCTGTCGGACATCGCGAACACCACCGTCGGAAAGTTCGCCAACATCGCGGCGATGACGCGGGTGGGCCCGACCGACCACCCGATGGCCAATGCAAGCCTGCACCACTTCCTCTACCGGTCCTCGTACTACTGGGACGACATCCCCGACGACGCCGACTTCATGGCTCACCGCGCCAGCCGCCGCACGGTGATCGGTCCCGATACCTGGCTTGGTCACGGTGTCATCGTGAAGCCCGAGGTCACGATCGGTGCGGGCGCAGTCATCGCTTCGGGCGCGGTCGTCACCAGGGACGTGCCGCCCTACATGATCATGGCCGGCCTGCCTGCCCAACCGCTCCGCCCCCGGTTCGCCCCCGGTATCGCCGACCGCCTGCTGGCCCTGGCCTGGTGGGATTGGAGCCATGACCGCCTGCGCGCCGCAGTGTTCGACTTCCGCGCGCTCAAGGCCGAGGCATTCCTGGAGAAGTATCAGGGCTGATCCGCCACCGTCAGCGTGACCCGGTCCCCCGCGAACCAGGTCGTGCCCAGCTCGACGGGGCGTCCCATCGGGTCAACGTTCACCGCCAGCGTCCGCATCACCGGCGCGCCGGGACGCACCGCCAGCGCCAGGGCAAGCACCGGATCCGCCAGCTGGGCCGTCAGCCGCGTTTCGGCCCGGGTATAGTCGGTCAGCCCCGAAGCCGCGAGCGACCGGGTGATCGACCCTGTCTCACGGGCCAGGGCCAGCAGGCCCGGAAACCGCTCTGCCGGAAAGACCGACCGGAACACCGCGATCGGCTGCCCGTCCGCCAGCGAGACCCCCTCGACCACCTGCACCGCATCGCCCGCCTTCAGCCGCAGCGCCCGCGCCTCTTCGGCATCGCTTGGCCTGGTCTCGGTTCGGCTGATCCTGCGGGAGGGCGTCTGCCCGGCGGCCAGAACATTCTGGTGGAACCGGACGCGACGGCCCAGCGGATAGTCGGTCGGCCGCTGCGCCACGAAGACGCCCGCCCCCTGCCGCGAATGAACCAGACCGCCTTCGGCCAGTGCGGCAAGCGCGTGGCGGACTGTGTGGCGGTTCACCCCGAACCGGGCCGCAAGTGCTGCCTCGGTCGGCAGGCGGTCGCCGGGGCGGTAGTGTCCCGCGGCAATCTCTTCGGTCAGCGTGCCCGCGATGGCGGACCAGATGGCTTGCTTCAAGATCTTGTCCTGTCATGAAAAATTCACAACTCTCCGGTTGGCCGTCAGCCGTCCGTCAGGTAGTATTTGTATAGTTGTATAGAAAGATAGACAACCCCCTCAACCTGTCGAGATGACCATGACCGACGCTTCCTCTCTGGCCCGAAAGACCTGGATGGCCACGCTGGCCAAGGCCCCGGCGCGCCGGCTGGCCGCGCTGATGCCAGAGCTTCCGCCGCACAGCGTCCTGCGCCAGCCCGAGATTGGCGCGGTGATGGTGCGGGGCCGGGTCGGCGCGACGGGTGCCGCGTTCAACCTGGGCGAGATGACCGTGACCCGCGCTTCGGTCCGGCTGGCCTCGGGTGAGGTCGGACATGCCTGGGTGCAGGGCCGCGACAGGGGCCACGCGCTGCGTGCGGCGGCGGTCGATGCGTTGATGCAGACCGGGGCGGCCGCCGACCTGACGTCCCGCGTGCTGACGCCGCTGCAAGCCGAAGCCGGGGCCGCCCGGTCGATCCGGGCCGGGAAGGCTGCGGGCACCAGGGTCGACTTCTTCACTCTGGTTCGCGGAGAGGACAAATGATCGCCGCATCCGATGCCCTTGCGGGCGGCTTCACCGAGGCACCGCTCCAGTCCGCCCGCGCTTTCCGCGAAATTCTTGAGGCAATGGCGCGCCCCGGCACGATCCGGCGGGTGCAGGGGGCATCGCCTCCGCCGCCGCTTTCGGTTGCGGCGGGGGTGGCGCTTCTGGTCCTGACCGACCCGACGACGCGCCTGCATCTGGCCGGTCGCGCCGACTGCGCCGACGTCCGCCACTGGGTCGCCTTCCACATCGGCGCGCCGCTTGCCGCTGCTGAAGACGCCGACTTTGCGGTCGGCACCTGGGACGCCCTGCACCCGGTCAGCCGCTTCCGGATCGGCCAGCCCGACTATCCCGACCGGTCCGCCACGCTGATCGTCGAATGTGACCGGCTTGCGCCTCACGGCCCCGCCCTGACCGGCCCGGGGATCGAGACGGCGACCTGGCTGAACCTGCCCGAAACCGCGGCGTTCCGCGCCAACCGGGCGCTGTTCCCGCTGGGCTTCGACACGCTTTTCACCGCCGGTGACCGCATCGCCGGCCTGCCACGGTCAACCCGTGTGGAGAATATCTGATGTATGTCGCCGTCAAGGGTGGCGAGCGCGCCATCGACAATGCGCACCAGTGGCTTGCCGAGGAGCGCCGGGGCGATCCCGCGATCCCCGAACTCACCATCCCGCAGATCCGCGAGCAGATGAAGCTGGCGGTGAACCGGGTGATGGCCGAGGGCTCGCTCTACGACCCCGACCTGGCCGCGCTGGCGATCAAGCAGGCGCGCGGCGACCTGATCGAGGCGGTGTTCCTGATCCGCGCCTACCGCACCACGCTGCCCCGGCTTGCGGCCTCGCGCCCGGTGGATACTGGCGCGATGGCGGTGGACCGGCGCATCTCGGCCACCTTCAAGGACCTGCCGGGCGGGCAGGTGCTGGGGCCGACCTTCGACTACACGCACCGCCTGCTGGACTTTGCGCTGATGGCCGAGGGCGACGCCCCCCTGCCGCAGGCCAGGCCAATCGAAGCGCCTCCCTCCCCCTTTGTGGGGGAGGGATGGGGTGGGGGGGCTCCGCGCATGCCGCATGTCACCGGCTTTCTCAACCGCGACGGCCTGATCGAGACCGCCGAGCCAGGCGACGCCACGCCCCCCGACCTGACGCGCGAGCCGATGGAACTGCCCGCCGACCGCGCGCTGCGCCTACAGGCGCTGACCCGGGGGGACGAAGGCTTCGTCCTGTCGATGGCCTATTCCACCCAGCGCGGCTACGGGCGCACCCATGCTTTCGTGGGTGAGCTGCGGATCGGCACTGTCGCGGTCGAGGTCGACATCCCCGAGCTGGGCTTCGCTGTCGAGATCGGCGAGATCGAGCTGACCGAATGCGAGACGGTCAACCAGTTCAAAGGGTCGAAGACCGAACCGCCGCAGTTCACCCGCGGCTATGGCCTGGTCATGGGCCAATCCGAACGCAAGGCCATCGCGATGTCCCTCGTCGACCGCGCCCTGCGCTGGCAGGAACTGGGCGAGGACTTCACCGGCGCCCCCGCACAGGACGAGGAATTTGTGCTGATGCACTGCGACAACATCCAGGCCACCGGGTTCCTCGAACACATCAAGCTGCCGCACTACGTCGACTTTCAGGCCGAACTGGAACTGGTCCGCAAGCTGCGCGCCGAGGTGCAGGCGATGCAGGAGGCGGCGGAATGACCGAACATCTGGAAGCCGGGGCTTACAACTTCGCCTATCTCGACGAACAGACCAAGCGGATGATCCGCCGCGCGATCCTGAAGGGCATCGCGGTGCCCGGCTACCAGGTCCCCTTCGCCAGCCGCGAGATGCCGATGCCTTACGGCTGGGGCACCGGCGGCGTGCAGGTGACGGCCGCCTGTCTGGTGCCCGAGGACCGGCTGAAGGTCATCGACCAGGGCGCGGACGACACCACGAACGCGGTCAGCATCCGCCGCTTCTTCCAGCGCACGGCGGGGGTCGCGGTCACGGAAGCCACGCCCGAGGCCACCGTGATCCAGACCCGCCACCGCATCCCCGAGACACCCCTGAAGCAGGGACAGATCCTGGTCTACCAGGTCCCGATCCCCGAACCCCTGCGCTTCCTTGAACCGCGCGAGACCGAGACGCGGAAGATGCACGAGCTGGAGGAATACGGCCTGATGCATGTGAAGCTGTACGAGGACATCGCGCGGCACGGCCAGATCGCGACCTCTTACGCCTATCCGGTCCGCGTCGAGGGGCGCTATGTGATGGACCCCTCGCCGATCCCCAAGTTCGACAACCCCAAACTGTCGGGCAACCCGGCGATCCAGCTGTTCGGCGCGGGGCGCGAGCAGCGGATCTATGCGCTGCCCCCCTGGACCAAGGCCGAAAGCCTGGATTTCGACGACCACCCGTTCGAGACCTCGAAAGCGCCGCATGACTGCGATCTTTGCGGGGCAAAGGACAGCTACCTGGACGAGGTGATCACCGACGATGCGGGCGGGCGGATGTTCGTCTGTTCGGACACCGATTTCTGCGCCGGGCGCCGGGCACGGGGCATGAAGGGGCGGCTTTGGGCGCCCAAGCCGGAGGGCGTGGCATGACGCTGATGGAACCTGTGACGACCACGGATCAGCCGCTTCTCAAGGTCGAAAGCCTGACGAAACGCTATGGTCCCCGCATCGGCTGTGCGGATGTCAGCTTCGACCTCTACCCCGGCGAGGTCCTGGGGATCGTCGGTGAAAGCGGCTCGGGCAAGTCGACGCTGCTGTCCTGCCTTGCGGGGCACCAGCGCGCGGACCTGGGCCGCATCAGCTATGACGGGCGCGATGTCCTTGCCATGACCGAGACCGACCGGCGGCGGCTGTCCCGCACCGACTGGGCCTATGTCCACCAGAACCCGCGCGACGGGCTGCGGATGGGGGTCAGCGCGGGCGGCAACGTCGGCGAGCGGCTGATGGCCGTCGGCGCGCGGCACTATGGCCAGATCCGCGGCAAGGCGGTGGACTGGCTGGGCCGGGTCGAGATCGCGGCGGACCGGGTGGACGACCGGCCCTCGGCCTTCTCGGGGGGCATGCAGCAGCGCTTGCAGATCGCGCGGAACCTGGTGACCGGGCCGCGGCTGGTGTTCATGGATGAACCGACCGGGGGGCTTGATGTCAGCGTTCAGGCGCGTCTGCTGGACCTGTTGCGCGGGCTGGTGCGCGACCTTGGCCTCAGCGTCATCATCGTGACCCACGATCTGGCCGTGGTCCGCCTGCTGGCGCATCGGCTGATGGTGATGAAATCGGGCCGCGTGGTGGAACAGGGGCTGACCGACCAGGTGCTGGATGATCCGCAGCACGCCTATACCCAGCTTCTCGTCTCTTCTGTCCTGCAGGTATGAACCAATGGTCCGCCCCATGATCCAGATCGAGAACCTGGCCAAATCCTTTACCCTGCACAACCAGGGCGGCGCGGTCATTCCGGTGATGGCCGGGGCCGCCCTGACCGTGGCGCCCGGCGAATGTGTCGGCCTGACCGGCCAGTCGGGCGCGGGGAAATCCACGCTGATGCGGATGGTCTACGGCAACTACCTGACTGCCGGGGGCCGTCTGCTTGTCGGGTCGCTCGACGTCGCCACTGCCGAGCCCCGTCAGATCATCGCGCTGCGCCGTCACACCCTGGGCTACGTCAGCCAGTTCCTGCGCGTCGTCCCCCGCGTCCCGACGCTGGACGTGGTGGCCGAGCCGCTTCTGGCGCTGGGCATCCCCGCCGAGGACGCTCGCGCCCGCGCCGCCAGCCTTCTTCGGCGCCTGAACATCCCGGAACGGCTGTGGTCCCTGTCGCCCACCACCTTCTCGGGGGGCGAACAGCAGCGGGTCAACATCGCGCGCGGCTTTGCGCATGGCTATCCCGCGCTCTTGCTGGACGAGCCCACCGCCAGCCTGGACGCAGCCAACCGCGAGGTCGTGCTGACCCTGATCGAAGAGGCCAAGGCAGGTGGTGCGGCGATCCTGGGCATCTTCCACGACGAAGGCGCGCGGGCAAGGGTCTGCGACCGGCTGATCGACGTGACCGGCTTCACACCAGGGCTTGCGGCATGATCTTCGCACCCCGGATCTTCGCAATCGTCGGGCCTTCGGGCGCCGGGAAGGACACGCTGATCGCCGGCGCGCTGAAGGCCCGTCCCGACCTGCGCCTGGTCCGCCGGGTCATCACCCGCCCGACAAAGGCCGGTGGCGAGGACTTCGAGGGCGTCACCCCCGAAGCCTTTGCCCACCGGCAGGCGCGCGGCGACTTCGCCCTGACCTGGCAGGCGCACGGTCTGTCCTACGGCATCCCGAGGGACCAGGTCTCTGGCCCTGGCGACGTGATCTTCAACGGCAGCCGCGCGGCCCTGCCGCTGGCCGCGACGGTCTTTCCCGGCTTGCGGGTGATCCTGGTCACTGCGCCCGATATCGTGCTTGCCGCCCGGCTTGCCGCGCGGGGCCGCGAAACGGCCGAGGATATCCGCGCGCGCCTGGCCCGTGCCGGGTTCGAGATGCCCGATGGCATCGCCTTCCAGACCGTGGTGAACGACCAGTCGCCCGAGATCGGCGTCGCCCGCCTGCTGGCCGCACTTCAGCCCGTGAGGGCGTAGCGGTGCAGAAGCTGGAAGCGACCGGACTGACCTTCACCGAACAGGCACAGATCCTCGATCACGAAGGGGCGCGGCAGGACCGGGGCGAAGAAGCCCTCCAGTGCGGCGCGGACCGGCTCTGGGTCGTCCAGCCGGTCGGTCAGGGTCAGATGGAAGCGGAACTCCTCCATCACATGCGGATAGCCCCAGCGGTGCAGCAGCTCGCGCTGGCGCGGGGACAGCTGGTCCGGGCGGCGGCGGGCGATCTCGGCCTCGGTCAGGGCGGCGCGCAGGGGGTTGGTGGCTTCGACCACTGCGGCGCCAAGGTCAAGCAGGGCCGCCTCGCAGCCAAGCGGGGTCAGCGCGACGAAACCGTGCAGGACCTCGGCCTGCAACCCCTGGCAGACGACTGGCGAAAGGCGCGCGGCAAGGCTGGCCACGCAGTCCTGCGCAGCCGCTTCGGTCGCGCCCTCGGCCAGTCTGAACGGCGCGCGGATCGTGCCGTGAAAGCCATAGCGTCGCGGCTCGGCCGTGATGCCATGCGGGTCGCCGATGCCGGCCAGCACGGGCTGCGGCAGGTCGTTGCCAGTGGCCGGATCGCGGCCCAGCCACTGGTTCGCGAGAAAGGCAAAAGCCCCTTCGCGCGGCGTGTAGTAGACGGCGTAGCGGGCGATCCGGTCCATGCGCGCCGGGGTACCGAGGTTTTGTCACATTGGTGTGACGGGACAATGTCACCAGAGGCCACCGCAGCGCGGGCCGCAAGACAATCGAGGACGACATGACACGCGAGACCATCCTTGCCAACGCCACCCTGGTCCTGCCGGGCGAGACCCTGCGCGGGGCCGTGCGGCTGGTCGGCGGCAAGATCGCCGACATCGCGGAAGGCAGCGCGGTCCCGCCGGGCGCCGAAGACTGCGGCGGCGACCTGGTGATGCCCGGCCTGATCGAGCTGCACACCGACAACCTTGAACGTCACATCGAACCGCGTCCCAAGGTCGACTGGCCCCACGCCGCCGCGATCATCGCGCATGATGCGGAGCTGGCCAGCGTCGGCATCACCACGGTCTTCGATGCCCTGCGTGTCGGCTCGGTCGTCTCGAACTCCAAGGCAAACTACGGCGAATACGCCCGGGCGCTGGCGGACGAGATCCTGGGCCTTCGCGACCAGGGCGCGCTGAAGATCAGCCACTTCCTGCATCTGCGGGCCGAGGTCTGTTCGGAAACGCTGGTCGAGGAGCTGGACAAGTTCGGCCCCGCGGACCGGATCGGCATCGTCAGCCTGATGGACCACACTCCCGGAGAGCGGCAGTTCCGCGACGTGGCGCAACTGCGCAAGTACGTCATGGGCAAGCACGGCATGAGCGAGGCCGAGTTCGAGGCGCATGTCGCAGCGCAAAGGGACCTGTCGGCGCGCCACGGTGCGCTGCATGAGGCCGCCGCCGTCGCCGCCGCCCGTCGCTATGGCGCGGTGCTGGCCAGCCACGATGACACCGACGTCGGCCATGTCGCGCGGTCAGCCGAACACGGCGCGCATTTCGCCGAGTTCCCGACCACGGTCAAGGCGGCACAGGCCTGCAACGACCACGGCATCAAGGTGATGATGGGCGCACCCAACCTGATCCGGGGCGGCAGCCATTCGGGCAACGTGGCGGCCTCTGACCTGGCCCGGGCCGACCTTCTGGACATAATTTCCTCCGACTATGTCCCCTCGTCGCTGCTGTCGGCGGCCTTGATGCTTGGGGATCTTTGGGGCGACCTTGCACGCGGGGTCGCGACCGTCACGGCGGCGCCGGCTGCGGCTGTCGGATTGTCGGACCGCGGCAGGGTCGAGGTCGGGGCGCGGGCCGACCTGGTGCGGGTCGCAAGGATCGGCACCGCCGGCGCGCTTCGCGGGGTCTGGTCCCAGGGCCTGCGGGTGGCGTGACCGGACCCTGCTTTCCGGGACGCGCTGGCCCCGAAAACCAAAAAACCCTGCAATCTGAAACGATTGCAGGGTTTTTTTGGTAGGGATGGTGCCCAGAAGAGGACTCGAACCTCCACGCCTTGCAGCGCTGGTACCTGAAACCAGTGCGTCTACCAATTCCGCCATCTGGGCACTGATGGGCGATGTAACGGCCCGGTTTGACAGAGTCAACGGCCCCTTCAGCAAATTTCTTGGCCGTGCTTTGGCCTTGCCCGTCCGGGGCGGCGCGGCTATTCATCGGCCCAGTTTCCGGTGCCCTTCGGGCGCCCGTGAAGGAGTGCGCGCATGAGCAGGCTGGTCACCATCATCGGCGGTTCGGGCTTCGTCGGTCGCTACATCGCCCGGCGGCTGGCAAAGGACGGTTGGCGGGTTCGCGTCGCAGTCCGCCGCCCGAACGAGGCGCTGTTCGTGCGGCCCTACGGTGTGCCCGGCCAGGTGGAGCCGGTGGCCTGCAACATCCGCGACGATGCCAGCGTCCGGGCGGTGATCCGGGGCGCGGATGCGGTGGTGAACTGCGTGGGTGTCCTGAACGGTATCGGCGCGAACACGTTCGACGCCGTCCAGGCCGAGGGCGCGGGCCGGGTGGCCCGGATCGCCGCCGAGATGGGTGTCGGGCGGCTGGTGCAGATCTCGGCCATCGGCGCCGACGCGCAGTCCGACAGCGATTATGCCCGGACCAAGGGCGAGGGTGAGGCCGCGGTTCTGGCGGCTTTCCCGTCGGCGGTGATCCTGCGTCCCTCGATCATCTTCGGGACCGAGGACCAGTTCTTCAACCGCTTTGCCGCGATGACCCGTCTGGGTCCGATCCTGCCGGTCGTGGGGGCGAACACCCGATTCCAGCCGGTCCATGTCGACGACGTCGCCCAGGCTGCGGTCATGGCGGTGAACGGCGGGGCCGCGCCTGGTGTCTACGAGCTTGGCGGGCCGGAGGTCGACACCTTCCGCGGTCTGATGGCCCGGATGCTCAAGGTGATCCAGCGCCGCCGCGCCGTGGTCAACATCCCGTTCCTGGTGGCCCGGATCATGGGCTTCGCGTTCGACATGGTGCAGGCAGTGACGCTGGGCCTGATCGAGAACCGGATGATCACGCGCGACCAGGTGCGGAACCTGGCCCGCGACAACGTGGTCTCGCCGACCGCGCGCGGCTTTGCCGAGCTGGGGATCACCCCCACGGCAATGGAGGCGGTGCTGCCCGAATACCTCTGGCGCTACCGCCGGTCCGGCCAATATGCGGCGATCAAGGCTTCTGCCAAGAATATCAAGAAGGTCTGAGGTGTGGACAACACGCTGACTGCAGCCTTCCTGGGCCTTCTGGAAGGCCTGACCGAGTTTCTGCCGGTGTCTTCGACGGGCCATCTGCTGCTGGCCGGGCATTTCCTGGACTTTCAGTCTCCGGGCCGCACCTTCGAGGTGGTGATCCAGCTGGGAGCGATCCTGGCGCTGTTCTCGGTCTATGCGACGCTGATCCTGCGCCTTCTGCTTCGGGCGCGCCATGAGGCTGCGGCCCGCCGGTCGCTGGTGTCGCTGTTGCTGGCGTTTCTGCCGGCCGTCTTCGTCGGCTTCCTGGCGCATGGGTTCGTGAAGTCGGTGCTGTTCGAGACCCCGATGCTGATCGCGGTCGTGCTGATCCTGGGCGGGTTCGTCCTTCTGGTGATCGACCGCATCGCGCCGGTGCCGGTTCACACCGACGCGCTTGCCCTGCCATTGCGCAAGTCGCTGGCCATCGGCTTTTGCCAGACCCTGGCGTTGGTGCCCGGCGTCTCGCGGTCGGGCGCGACCATCGTCGGCGCGCTTCTGATGGGGGTCGAGAAGCGGGCGGCGGCAGAGTTTTCGTTCCTGCTCAGCCTGCCGACGATGGGCGCGGCAGTGGTCTACGACCTGTACCAGAACCGCGACATCCTGGACTTTGCCGCCATCTGGGACATCGCCGTCGGCTTTGGAGTTGCCTTCCTGACCGCCTTGCTGGTGGTCCGCTGGGTGCTGAACTTCATCAGCAAGCACGGCTATGCCCTGTTCGGCTGGTGGCGAATCATTGTGGGTTCCGTCGCCGTGACGGCGCTTTGGCTGGGATATTAGGTCGGTTCGGAAACCATGCTGACCTAATTCGGCACGAAAATGTCAGCTTCGCTGTCCCATATGGTGAAAAAGCGATAAATAGGTAAGCTCTGCTGACTTTTCTTGTTGGTGGATCGGTAGTATCCCGTCGGTCCCGGAAGACATTGCAGGGGACGCAGCCGATGGCCACGCAGAAGATGCTGAAATTCGTCACTGTCGGGAAAGAGATGCCCGAGAAACGTGACGCATCCTCGCGCGCGCAGGATTTCCACGAGATCTACCGGGACTACGCGGATCGCAAGGCGGCCGAGCAGGCCAGCCGCTGCAGCCAGTGCGGCGTGCCCTATTGCCAGTCGCATTGCCCGCTGCACAACAACATCCCCGACTGGCTGAAGCTGACCGCCGAGGGCCGGCTGCAGGAAGCCTACGAGATCAGCCAGGCCACCAACACCTTCCCGGAAATCTGCGGCCGCATTTGCCCGCAGGACCGGCTGTGCGAAGGCAACTGCGTGATCGAGCAGTCGGGGCATGGCACCGTGACCATCGGGTCGGTCGAGAAGTACATCACCGATACCGCCTGGGAGGAGGGCTGGGTCAAGCCGATCCGCCCGCATGCGGAACGCCCCGAAAGCGTCGGCATCATCGGCGCGGGGCCGGGCGGGCTTGCGGCGGCGGACATGCTGCGGCGGCAGGGCGTGCAGGTCACGGTCTATGACCGCTACGACCGCTCGGGCGGGCTGATGACCTATGGCATCCCCGGCTTCAAGCTGGAAAAGGACGTGGTCGAGCGCCGCAACGCCCAGCTGGCGGACGGCGGCGTGAACTTCGTGCTGAACTGCAACGTGGGCGAGGACATCACCTTTGACGCGATCCGCGGCCAGCATGATGCGGTGCTGATCGCGACCGGCGTCTACAAGGCGCGGGACATCGAAGCCCCCGGCGTCGGCGCCCGCGGCATCGTGAAGGCGCTGGACTACCTGACCGTGTCGAACCGGCACGGCTTCGGCGACGATGTGCCCGAGTATGAGAGCGGCGAGTTGAACGCCAGCGGCAAGCGGGTGGTGGTGATCGGCGGCGGCGACACGGCGATGGACTGCGTGCGCACGGCGATCCGGCAAGGTGCTTTGTCGGTCAAGTGCCTGTACCGCCGCGACCGGGCGAACATGCCGGGCTCGCAGCGCGAGGTGCAGAACGCGGAAGAGGAAGGCGTCGAATTCGTCTGGCTTTCCGCGCCGAAGGGCTTCACCGGCGGCACCGAAGTCGACGGTGTCATGGTGCAGAAGATGCGCCTGGGTGCTCCGGACGCGACGGGACGCCAGACGCCAGAGATCATCGAAGGCGCAGACTATGTGGAACCCGCCGACCTGGTGATCCAGGCGCTGGGCTTCGAGCCGGAGGACCTGCCGACGCTCTGGGGCGTGCCCGAGTTGAAGGTGACGCGCTGGGGCACGATCAAGGCGGATTTCCGCACGCACGAGACCAGCCTGCCGGGCGTCTACGCGGCCGGCGACATCGTGCGCGGTGCCTCCCTGGTCGTCTGGGCGATCCGCGACGGGCGCGAGGCGGCCGAGGCGATCCTGGGCTACCTGGCCCAGACCGGGGCCGTGGCGGCAGAGTAGTCTGCACCCGTCTTCCTTGCGGATGCCTTGCGTGCATGCGCGCTCTGGGTGCCAAGAACGTCAAGCGTCAGGACAAGTGACCTGACCCCAATGGTGAAACGGCAATGCGAAAGTTCCTGATCCTTGCCTGCCTGACCGCCCCGGCCGCCCCCGCGCTGGCCGGAACCTGGACTGCACCAGAGGGCTGCGAGGTCTTCATGACCGTGCAGTCCAAGGCCTGCCGGGTGTCGCATTACTACAAATGCAGCGCCGACGCGCCGGGCGACCAGTGGCGGGTGGACCTGGATCAGGAAGGGCCGTTCTTCTTCTCGCGCATCGACCGCGAGGCGCAATGGGTGGAAAGCTTTGACCCTGTCAGGCAGACCCTGGACCCCGCGCCCTCGGACCCCGCCAGCTTTTCCGAGCTGCTGGCCAGCGGCGTGGACACCTGGGATTTCGGCCTGTCAAAGGCGGACGGCACGGGCAGTCGGGCGGCGGGCTATGACCGGTTGACGGGCGCGACCGTGGTCATCGACGGCATCACGCTGCGCGAGACAGAGGTCGAGTTCACCGAATACGACCGCGACGGCACGGTGCTGCGGCAGTCCCGCGGCAACGAATATCTGCACCCCGAGTGGCGGCTGTTCTTCGCCGGTCCCGGCGAGACCGACCTTGGCGACGGCCGGTGGCTGCCGATCGACGGCTCGCCGTTGCAGTTCATCTTTCCGGGTGAGGAGGGGTTTCTTTCTTCTCAGCCGCTGTTCGACTGCGACGCGCTGACGGCGGAGCTTCCGCTCTGGTGGGTCGCCCATGAGCCTTGAGCGGGAAGGTGGTTGCCTGTGCGGCGCGGTGCGGTTTCGCGCGCGGCTGACGGGGACGAACTTTGGCATCTGCCATTGCCCGATGTGCCGGAAGTGGACCGGCTCGGCCCTGCTGGGGATCACGGTGCCCGAGGGCAATGTCGAATGGACGGGAGCGGAGCATATCGCGCGCCGCCAGTCCTCGGCCTGGGGCGAGCGGGCCTGGTGCGCCGACTGCGGCTCGGCCATCTGGTTCCGGGTGACGGTGGACGGGCCGTATTCCGGGAACGTGGAGCTGCCGGTGGGTCTGTTCGACGACGCGAACGGGCTGAGCATGACGAACGAGATCTACATCGACCACAAGCCCGACAGCTACGCCTTCGCGGGCGAGGGTCGGAACGTTTTGACGCGAGCGCAGTGCGTGGAGAAATTCCCGCTGCTGGCCAGTGAATAAGGGGCAAGCCATGACCAATTACGATGCCGCCTGGGTGAAGGCCGAAGAGGACAAGCGCGCCTGGCTGGACGCGAACGGGCTTTACAAGGCCGAGGACGAACATTCGTCCTGCGGGGTGGGGCTGGTCGTGTCGATCAGCGGCAAGCCCAGCCGCAAGGTGGTGGAAAACGGCATCAACGCGCTGAAGGCGGTCTGGCACCGGGGCGCGGTGGATGCGGATGGCAAGACCGGCGACGGCGCGGGCATCCATGTGCAGATCCCGGTGCGGTTCTTCTACGACCAGGTGCGCCGGACGGGGCATGAGCCGGATACGCAGAAGCTGATCGCCGTGGGCCAGGTTTTCCTGCCGCGGACGGACTTTGGCGCGCAGGAGCGTTGCCGGACCATCGTCGAGACCGAGGTCCTGCGGATGGGCCATTACATCTATGGCTGGCGGCATGTGCCGGTGGATGTCTCGGTGCTGGGCGACAAGGCCAACGCGACGCGGCCCGAGATCGAGCAGATCCTGATCCGCTGCGACAAGGACATCGACCAGGATCACTTCGAGCGCGAGCTGTACGTCATCCGGCGCCGGATCGAGAAGGCGGCGACGGCGGCGGGCATCCAGGGGATGTATCTGTGTTCGTTGTCGTGCCGGTCGATCATCTACAAGGGGATGATGCTGGCCGAGCAGGTCGCGACCTTCTACCCCGACCTGGTGGACGAGCGGTTCGAGAGCGCCTTCGCGATCTACCACCAGCGCTACAGCACCAACACCTTCCCGCAGTGGTGGCTGGCGCAGCCCTTCCGCATGCTGGCCCACAACGGCGAGATCAACACGTTGAAGGGCAACGTCAACTGGATGAAGAGCCACGAAATCCGCATGGCGTCCGCCAACTTCGGCGAGGCGGCAGAGGACATCAAGCCGATCATTCCGGGGGGGACTTCGGACAGTGGCGCTCTGGACGCGGTGTTCGAGGTGCTGGTGCGGTCTGGCCGCAGCGCCCCGATGGCCAAGACGATGCTGGTGCCCGAGGCCTGGTCGAAGCAGACGGTGAACATGCCCAAGGCCTGGGCCGACATGTATTCCTACTGCAACTCGGTCATCGAGCCCTGGGATGGTCCCGCCGCGCTGGCGATGACCGATGGCCGCTGGGTCTGCGGCGGCCTGGACCGCAACGGTCTGCGCCCGATGCGCTATGTGGTGACGGGCGACGGGCTCTTGATCGCGGGGTCCGAAGCCGGGATGGTTCCGGTCGACGAAGCCACGGTGCGCGAAAAGGGTGCCTTGGGGCCGGGGCAGATGATTGCCGTCGACATGGTCGAGGGGCGGCTTTACCACGACGTTGAAATGAAAGACAAACTTGCCGCCGCCCAGCCTTATGGCGAGTGGGTGGGCAAGATCGTCGATCTGAACGCGCTGCTGAAGGATATCCCCGAGACGCAGACCTTTACCGGCGGCGACCTGCGCAAGCGCCAGATCGCGGCGGGCTTCACGGTCGAGGAGCTGGAGCAGGTCCTGGCCCCGATGGCCGAGGACGGGAAAGAGATGGTCGCCAGCATGGGCGATGACACGCCGCCTGCGGTGCTGTCGGCGGTCTACCGGCCGCTGTCGCACTACTTCCGGCAGAACTTCAGCCAGGTGACGAACCCGCCCATCGACAGCCTGCGCGAAGGCCGGGTGATGTCCTTGAAGACCCGCTTCGGCAACCTGCGCAACGTGCTGGACGAGAACAACAGCCAGACCGAGATCCTGGTGCTGGAAAGCCCCTTCATCGCGAACCGCGAGTTCGACGTGATGGTGCAGCGCTTTGGCGATCAGGTCGCGTTCATCGACTGCACCTTCCCGGTCGGCAAGGGGCTGGATGACCTGCGCCAGGGGCTGGAGCGGATCCGGGCCGAGGCCGAGGATGCCGTGCGCTCAGGCGCGGGGCAGCTGGTGCTGACGGATGAGCATCAGGGGCCGGACAAGGTGGGGATGCCGATGATCCTTGGCACCTCGGCGGTGCACAGCTGGCTGACGCGCAAGGGGCTGCGGACCTTCTGTTCGATCAACGTGCGGTCGGCGGAATGCATCGATCCGCATTACTTTGCCGTGCTGATCGGGTCGGGGGCGACGACGGTGAACCCCTATCTGGCGCAGGATTCCATCGCCGACCGGATCGACCGGGGGCTGTTGGACGGCACGCTGACCGATGCGATGCGGCGCTACCGGGATGCCATCGACGCCGGGCTCTTGAAGATCATGTCCAAGATGGGGATTTCGGTGATCTCCAGCTATCGCGGCGGTCTGAACTTCGAGGCGGTGGGGCTGAGCCGCGCGATGGTCGCGGAATATTTCCCCGGCATGCAGAGCCGCATTTCCGGCATCGGCCTGACCGGCGTCGAGCAGAAGCTGGAGGAGGTCCACCGCAAGGGCTGGCTCGGTGGCGCGGATGTTCTGCCGATCGGCGGCTTTTACAAGGCGCGGCGGTCGGGCGAAAAGCACGCCTGGGAAGCGCAGACGATGCACATGCTGCAAGCGGCCTGCGACCGGGCGAGTTATGACCTGTGGAAGCAGTATTCCGCCGCGATGCGGGCCAATCCGCCGATCCAGCTGCGCGACCTTCTGGACATCAAGACCCTGGGCAAGCCGGTGCCGATCGAGGAGGTGGAGTCGATCACCTCGATCCGCAAGCGCTTCGTGACGCCGGGCATGTCGCTGGGGGCGCTGTCGCCCGAGGCGCACAAGACGCTGAACGTCGCGATGAACCGGATTGGGGCAAAGTCGGACAGCGGCGAGGGTGGCGAGGACCCGGCGCATTTCGTGCCCGAGCCGAATGGCGACAACCCCAGCGCCAAGATCAAGCAGGTGGCGTCCGGGCGCTTTGGCGTCACGGCAGAATACCTGAACGCCTGCGAGGAACTGGAGATCAAGGTCGCGCAGGGCGCCAAGCCCGGTGAGGGCGGGCAGCTACCGGGGATGAAGGTCACGGCGCTGATCGCGCGGCTGCGGCACAGCACTCCGGGGGTGACGCTGATCTCGCCCCCGCCGCACCACGATATCTACAGCATCGAGGACCTCGCGCAGCTGATCTACGACCTGAAGCAGATCAACCCGCGCGCCAAGGTGACGGTCAAGCTGGTGTCGTCCTCGGGCGTGGGCACCATCGCGGCGGGGGTGGCCAAGGCCAAGGCCGACGTGATCCTGATCTCGGGCCACAATGGCGGGACGGGGGCCAGCCCGGGGACCAGCATCAAGTATGCCGGCCTGCCCTGGGAGATGGGCCTGACCGAGGCGCATCAGGTGCTGGCGATGAACAACCTGCGCGAGCGGGTGACCTTGCGCACCGATGGGGGCCTTCGCACGGGCCGGGATATCGTCATGGCGGCGATGATGGGGGCCGAGGAATACGGCATCGGCACCGCCGCGCTGATCGCGATGGGCTGCATCATGGTGCGGCAGTGCCAGTCGAACACCTGCCCGGTGGGCGTCTGCACCCAGGACGAACGGCTGCGGGCGAAGTTCACGGGTTCGGCGGACAAGGTGGTGAACCTGATCACCTTCTACGCGCAGGAGGTGCGGGAAATCCTGGCCCAGATCGGGGCGCGGAGCATGGACGAGATCATCGGGCGGGCCGACCTTCTGACCCAGGTCAGCCGCGGGGCTGCGAACCTGGATGACCTTGACCTGAACCCGATGCTGATCTCTGTCGATGGCGCGCGGGCGATCACCTACGACCGCACGAAGCCGCGCAATGCCGTGCCGGATACGCTGGATGCCGAGATCATCCGCGACGGCGCGCGCTTCTTCGAGGACGGCGAGAAGATGCAGCTGTCCTACGCGGTGCGCAACACGCTGCGGACCATCGGCACGCGGGCCTCTTCGCACATCGTCAAGAAGTTCGGGATGCGCAACGCGCTGCAACCCGACCACCTGACGGTGAAGCTGACCGGCTCCTGCGGGCAGTCCCTGGGCGCCTTCGCGGTGCGGGGGCTGAAGCTGGAAGTGCAGGGCGACGCCAACGACTATGTCGGCAAGGGCCTGTCGGGCGGGACCATCACCGTGCGGCCGCTGATGTCCTCGCCTTTGAAGGCGGAGGAGAACACGATCATCGGCAACACCGTGCTTTACGGCGCGACCGACGGCTTCCTCTTTGCCAGCGGCCGGGCGGGTGAGCGGTTCGCGGTGCGCAACTCTGGCGCTTCGGTCGTGGTGGAGGGCTGCGGGTCGAACGGGTGCGAATACATGACCGGCGGCGTGGCGGTGATCCTGGGTCGGATCGGCGCGAACTTCGGCGCGGGCATGACCGGCGGGATGGGTTATGTCTACGACCCGGATGGCGTGGCCGAGGACTTCATGAACCTCGAGTCGATCCTGACCTGCGCCGTGGGGCATCCGCATTGGGAGATGCAGCTGAAAGGCCTGATCGCCCGGCATCACGAGGAAACCGGTAGCCGCATCGCCGAGCGCATCCTGGCCAACTGGGACAGCGAGCGGCGGAACTTCCTGCAGGTCTGCCCGAAAGAGATGGTGGACCGGCTGCCCTATCCGCTGTCGGACGAGGTGGCGAAGGTTCCCGCCGAATAGTCGCAAGGCCCGGCCGCACTGCCGGCCGGGCCTTGTCGACGGATCGTCGTTTCAACGTCATACGGACGTAACCCGCAAGCCGCAGCAAGGGCTGGTCAACCTGACCAGTGGAGCCCCTGTCATGCGCCTGCGCCATCTTGCCCTTTGCACTGCCTTGTCCGGACTGGCCCTGCCCGCCGGTGCCGAAACCACCTTTCCCGCCAGGCTTGCGGGCCATGCCCTGATCCCGGCGGCAACGTTCCTCCCCGCGCCAGCCGATGCGCCGAAGGATGCGCAGATGTCGGGCAAGTTCACCGGCTTGGCCCGCGCGATGGAAGCGGGGACCGTCCCCGGTGACACCGGCGCGATGCATGGCAAGCGGCCGACCGGCCTGTCGCTGCCGTTCGAGGGCCAGCCGCTGCAAGGGCTTTCGGGCCTGGCGATGAACCTGGCAGAGGACGGGTCGATCTACATCCTGACCGACAACGGCTTTGGCACCAAGGCGAACAGCCCCGACGCCCTGCTGATGTTCCATCGCATGGCACCTGACTTTGCCAGCGGGTCGGTCGCGGTGAAAGAGACGGTCTTCCTGCGCGATCCCGACATGAAGGTCCCGTTCCGCATCGCCTACGAGGGCACCGACAGCCGCTATCTGACCGGCGCGGACTTCGACCCCGAAAGCATCCAGCTTCTGAACGGCGAGCTGTGGATCGGTGAGGAATTCGGCCCCTACATCCTGCGTGTGGCACTGGATGGCAAGGTGCTGGCGGTCTACCCGACGATGCAGGGCGATGTGCAGCTGAAAGGGCCGGACTCGCCCGGCATCAGCGCTGTGTCCGTGGCGGGAAAGGACTGGACCGTGCAGCGGTCGGGCGGTTACGAGGGCATGGCGCTGCAGCCGGGGACGAACCTGTTGTGGGCGATGGCCGAAAGGCCGCTTCTGGGCGAGGATGGCAAGCCTGCGGGCACCGCGCTGCCCGTGCGGGCCTTCGATCCGGCCAAGGGCGAATGGACCGGCGCCGAGTTCAAGTTCGCGCTGGCCGAAGGGGCAACCGCGATCGGCGACTTCAACTTCATCGACGAAACGCGCGCTCTGGTGATCGAGCGCGACAATGGCGAGGGGCTGCCTGCGCTGAAATGCGCGGGCGACCCGGCGCCGGACTGCTTTCCGCTGCCGGCGATGCTGAAGCGGATCGTGCTGATCGACACCGCGCAGATCGACGCCGAGGGCTTTGTGAAGCGCCTGGGCTATGTCGACCTGATGAACATCGCCGATCCCGACGGCAAGGCGCGGCTAAAGACTGCGGGGGGGCAGGCCGGGACCTTCACCCTGCCGTTCTTCACCATCGAGAACGTGATGAAGGTGGACGACACGCATATCATGGTCGCCGTGGACAACAACCTGCCCTACTCCTCGGGCCGGGCGCTGGACAAGGCGGCGGACAACGAGTTCGTGCTGCTGTCGGTGCCAGAGCTTCTGGCGGCGAAGTGACCGGGCGGGGCGGCTTCTGGGCCGCCCCTTTCCCTTAATCCTCGGACGACCGCGCCCAGAGGTTGATGTCCTTTTCCTCGGAGATGGCGTCGATCCGGGCGAGTTCTTCGGCGGTGAAGTCCAGCTTTTCCAGCGCGCCGACGCAGTCCACGACCTGTTCGGGCCTGGATGCCCCGATCAGCGCCGTGGTGATCCCGCCGCCCCGCAGGACCCAGGCCAGCGCCATCTGCGCCAGCGTCTGGCCCCGGGCGGCGGCCATGTCGTTCAGCTTCCTGACCGAGCCAAGCGCCTTTTCCACCACGGACGGATGCAGCGACTTGTCCTGCGCCGCGCGGCTGCCCGCCGGGATGCCGTTCAGGTACTTGTTGGTCAGGATGCCCTGCGCCAGCGGCACGAAGGCGATGGAGCCGACGCCAAGCTCCTTCAGCGTGTCCTTCAGCCCATCGGTTTCGACCCAGCGGTTCAGGATGTTGTAGCTGGGCTGGTGGATCAGCAGGGGTGTGCCAAGGTCCTTCAGGATCGCCACCGCCTCACGCGTGCGCTGGCTGTTGTAGCTGGAGATGCCGATGTACTGCGCGCGGCCCGAGCGGACGATGTGGTCAAGGGCACCCATCGTCTCTTCCAGCGGCGTGTCGGGGTCGAAGCGGTGGGAATAGAAGATGTCGACGTAATCAAGGCCCATCCGTTTCAGCGACTGGTCACAGGATGCGATGACATACTTGCGGCTGCCCCATTCGCCGTAGGGGCCGTCCCACATCAGGTAGCCGGCCTTGGACGAGATGATCAGTTCATCCCGCAGGCCGCGGAAATCGGTCGCCAGAAGCTCGCCGAAGGCCTCCTCCGCGCTGCCGGGCGGCGGGCCGTAGTTGTTCGCCAGGTCGAAATGGGTGATTCCCAGGTCAAAGGCCGTGCGGCAGATCGCCTGCTTGGTGGCATGCGGCGTGTCGTGGCCGAAGTTGTGCCACAGACCAAGGCTGATCGCGGGCAGCTTGAGGCCGGACCGGCCACAGCGGTTGTAGATCATCCGCTGATAGCGGTCGGCGGCGGGGGTGTAGGTCATGGCATCCTCCTGATGGTGCCATCATGCGACGGCGGCGCAGAGGCTTCAAGTTGCGCCGGGCGGCAATCCGGGGGATGGTTGGCGCATGAAGATCGTGCGCGAGGTTTGGGATTTTCTGGTCTGCGTCTGGACGCGGGTCGGAGACGGGCATTTCGGCCTGATCGCGGCGGGCGTGGCCTTCTTTGCGATGTTCGCGGTCTTTCCCGGCCTGGCGGCCGCCGTCGCGGTCTGGGGGATGTTCGCCGACCCCAGCGTGATCGAAGGCTACCTGACCGTGGCCGAACGCTTTTTGCCGCCCGAGGCCGGAATTCTGATCCACGATCAGGTGATCGGACTTATCACCGCCCCGCGTTCCGCGCTTCAGTGGACGACCCTGCTATCCTTGCTGATCGCGCTCTACTCGGCGCGGGCTGGGGTTTCGGCACTGGTGCAGGGGCTGGACGTGGTGCACCGCTCGCAGCCGCGCGGCTGGATCAAGGGCTGGGCGGTCGACTTCCTGCTGACCGGCGCGCTGATCGCGGCCTTGTTCGTGGCACTGGTCACGGTTGTCGTGGTGCCCATCCTTCTGTCCTATGTTCGTTTCGGCACCTTCGAGGCCTGGCTGATAAAGGTCCTGCCCTGGGGGGCGATGTTCCTGCTGGTCGTCACCTGCCTGTCGATCCTGTACCGCTTTGGCCCGAACGTGCCGGGCGGGTTCCGCTCGCCCTGGATCTCGGTGGGTGTGCTGGTCGCGGCGGCCGCCTGGGCGGGGGCGTCGATGGGGTTCTCGGTCTACCTTGCCAATTTCAACAGCTACAATGCGATCTACGGCTCGATTGGCGCGGTGATCATCCTGATGATGTGGCTTTACCTGTCGGTCTGGTCGATCCTGCTGGGCGGAGCGATAAATGCGGAACTCGACGCGCGGATGCGGCGGCTGAGGTAGGCGCGTCGGGAAGCCGTCAGTAGCGCGCGTCGGGCAGGCCGCAGAACGGATCGACCGGGTTTGTCCCCAGGAACGGGGCGCGGCCCAGAAGACAGTCCACCGTGGCGCGCTGCATCGTGTCCATCGTGGCATAGGCATTGACCACGCAGGGCAGCCGCGGCGCGTCGTAAAGGTAGTAAGGATACCCGAAAGAGATCAGCGCCGTCGGCACCTCGTGCCAGGGTCGCACCATCGCGCCGAACATGCCGCCCGTCAGGCGGTTCCAGTCCAGGAAGATGCGGCCGCGGGTCAGCAGGGTTTCTTCGGCCATGACATACAGCACAAGGTCGAAGCTGCGCGGGTCCGGGCGGGTCGCGGGGTCGTGGAGGGTGACGTCGAACCCCTCGGCCCGCAGCAGGTCGGGGAAGAGCATCGGCATCCCGTCGCCATGCAGGGGGGTGACGATGCCGGTGGAGTAGACCAGAACCCTGCGGTGGCGGTCGGGCGACAGCGGCAGGATGCCCTGCACGTCCTTGACCAGCGTGGGCGCGCGGGCGGTGATCCTGCGGGCGGCCTCGGCGCTGGCGGGTCTGGCCAGCCTCGCCCGGTCCGCCGGGGCCTTGCCGGTCCGGTGCAGGTCAAGCGCGGCCTTCAGGCCCAGGATGCGGACCATCGCTTCGTCCAGCCGTGCGGCGGTGATCCGGCCGTCGTCCAGCGCGGCCTCGATCCGGGCGATGTCGGCCTCGGGTTCGTCCGAGAACAGGATGATGTCGCAGCCCGACGACACCACGTCCGGCAGGGCCAGGTCCCGATGCGCCCAGGCGCCAAGACCCGCCATCGGCGTCGCGTCCGACACGATGAGGCCGTTGAAGCCCAGCCCGTCCCGCAAGAGCGTCTGGTTCAACAGCCGAGAGGTCGAGGCGGGACGGTAGGCCTCGACGCCTGCGTCGGGGTCCTGCGCCAGCACATAGGCCGGAAAGGCGATATGGGCGGACATGACCGACATCACCCCGGCCTCGACCGCCGCGCGGTACAGCGCGCCGTGCGAGGCGTGCCAGTCGTCGATGGACAGCGGGTTGATCGTGGTGACAAGGTGCTGGTCGCGGTCATCGTGACCTTCGCCGGGCCAGTGCTTGACCGTGGCGGCCACGCCAGCGGCCTGCACCTCGCGGATATGGGCAAGCGCGTGGTCGCGGATGCGGTCGGGGTCCGATCCCAGGCCGCGCGTCGCGACGATGGGCGACCGGAACAGGGCGTTGATGTCGATGACCGGGGTGAAGGACCAGTTGATCCCTGCGGCCCGCGCTTCTTCGGCCATGATCCGGGCGATGGTGGCCGAGGCCTGCACGTCGTCCACCGCAGCCAGCGCCAGCGGGTTCGGCACCTCGGTCCCGAACGAGGGGCTCATCCGGCTGCCTTCCAGGTCGGCGCTGACGAGGTAAGGAATGGCAGCGGACCCGCGCAGGGCATCCAGGGTGTCGAGTTCGGCCTGTGCCTCGGGGCCGAAGAACTTGGTGATGCCGGCCGGGGCAAGGGCGGTGATGCGGTCGACCACCTCCGGCCCGGTGCCGAAGCAGATGTGGACGAAAAGCTGACGGACCTTCGTGGGCCGGTCCATTCCGGACAGGGTGGCGCGGACCCAGGCGCGTCCGGCCTTGTCCAGGGTGAAGGGCGCGGCAGAGAGGATGCGGTCGATCTGGTCCATGAAAGGCCCCTATTGCGCTGCGATTTCGCGGCTGGCGGGGGCCAGGATCGCCTCGGTCACTTCAGAGAGCGCCAGCGCCGCCGCGCCATGCGCCCAAAGGAGGTCGCCCCAGGCGTGGATTTCGATCGGTGGGCGGGGGCGGCCGGTGTTGATCGCAAGATTGTCCATCTCGGCCAGGGTTTCGGCGGCGTAGAGGTAGTCATAGCGCATCCTCTCGCCGGACAGGATGATCAGCGAGGGGTCGAAAAGGTTGATCACGTTCGACAGTCCCAGCGCCAGATAGCGCCCGGCGCGGCGGAAGATCGACTTTGCGGTCACGTTCCCGGCCTTGGCATGGTCGTACAGGCTTTCGAGAAGCACGTTGATCGGCTGGCTTTCCTTGTGGCCCCAGTTCAGCGCCGTCGCCGCCTCACGCGCCAGGGCATAGTCGGCGACATAGGCCTCGATGCAGCCACGCTGGCCGCAGCGGCACAGCGCGCCGTCCAGCTGGACCTTCGTGTGCCCCAGCTCCATTCCCAGCCGCTGGGCGCCGCGGTAGATGCGGTGGTTCATCACGAAGCCCATGCCGACCCCGTGTTCGATGGTCACGACGGCAAAGTCCGACAGGCTGCGCCCGGCGCCGAACCACAACTCGGCCAGGGCGACAAGGTTGGCGTCGTTGTCGACATAGGCGGGCAGACCCAGCCGGGCGGTCGCCGCAGCGGCGATGGGGACGTTGCGCTCGGCCAGGATCGAGGACCAGAAGACCATGCCCTCGGCGCAGTCGACAAAGCCGGGCAGACCGATGCCGACGGCAGAAAGCTGCGACCGGTCCATGCCAGCCTTGGCGCAGACCCGCGCCAGCAACGTCTCGATCGCCTCCAGGATCTCGGCCAGGGACATCGGGCCGGGCTGGCGCGGGATGGCATCATCGGCGATCAGCTTGCCGGCGAAGTCGACGATCACCGCGGTATGTTCGCGGTCCGAGAGCTTCATCCCCGCGACACGGTGGGCTTGCGCGCGGACGCCCAACGCCACGGCGGGACGACCACGGCCGGCGTCGTTGTCGCGGGGGGCGGCGACCTCCTCGATCAGACCGGCCTCGATCAGCTCGGACGAGATGGTGGTGACGGTCGCGGGGCTGACGCCCAGATCCTTGGCCAGTTGCACCCGCGGAATAAGGCCCGCGGCGCGCACCAGTTCGAAAACCTGCTGGCGCAGCGGACGCTGGCTTTCGGTCAGCGGCGGGATCAGCGGCCCGACACCCTTGCGCCCGTCACCGCTGGCGGGCCGAGTCGCCGTAAGAGGCATTTATTCGATCCCCGAAGTAAACGTTGCCAAATGTGGCAGGCGCCGCCACCACTTAACCCTATTTTCGCCGGATTTGCCCCGACACTCGCGAATGCCAAGCTTCTGTCAGACGATTTATTTTGACAACTGAAATTGTTGTGGCAGCGTTGGGCCGAAGTTGACTCACCTTAAGGCGGCAGGCTGGCTGAGCCTCGATCTTTGCCCGAGCTATGAAGGAGACACCCATGCGCAGCCTCATCCTGGCGGCAGTTCTGGTCATCACAAGTTTCGCATCGGGTGCCTTTGCCGAAGGCAAGCGGATCGGCGTCGCCTGGGGCGACTTTCAGGAAGCGCGCTGGCGCTGGGATGCCACGGCGATGCGCTCGATGATCGAGCGCAATGGCAACAAGTACATCCCGACCAATGCGGGCGGTTCGGCCGAACAGCAGTTGCGTGATATCGACAAGCTGGTCTCGGAGGGCATCGACGCGCTGATCATCCAGCCGGTCGACAAGGAGGCCATCGGTCCGGGCATCGACCGCGCTGCGGCAGCGGGGGTTCCGATCCTGGGCTATGACCGGATGATCGAGGATGAGCGGGTGTTCTACCTGACCTTCGACAACGTCGGCGTCGGACGCCTGATCGCGGCCATCGTCAAGCAGGCCCAGCCCGAAGGCAATTATGCGATCATCCTGGGCGATCCCAGCGATGCGAACAGCGCCTTCCTGCGTCAGGGCATGGAAGAAGTCATCGGGGCCGCAGTGGCGGGCGAGCAGATCACCATCGTCGGCGAAGCCCATGCCGACGGCTGGAAGCCCGAGAACGCCAAGGCGGTGATGGAGAAGATCCTGGCTGACAGCGGCAACCAGGTGGACGCGGTGCTGGCTCAGAACGACGGCATGGCGGGTGCCGCAATCGAGGCACTGACGGCGGCGGGGCTGTCGGTCCCGGTCGGCGGGCAGGACGGCGACAAGGCGGCGCTGAACCGGGTGGCACAGGGGTTGCAGACGGTGTCGGTCTGGAAGAACAACTTCGACCTGGCCAAGCGCGCCGGCGAGATTGCCGGCCTTCTGGCCGACGGGACGCCGATGAACCTGATCCCGGAGGCGACCCAGTTCTCTGGCGGTGAGAAGGGTATTCCGGTCTGGGCGATCCTGCTGACGCCCACGCCCATCACGGTCGCCAACCTGGATGTGGTGATCGACGCGGACCATGTCACCAAGCAGGACGTGTGCAAGGGTGCGATGCCGACTGTTGCTGCCTGCCAGTAGCGCAGCCGGGCACGGCCAAGGCGCCAAGGCTTGCCGCCTTGGCGCTTTTATATTTTGACAACTGAAATTATTCGCGGCACATTTGCGCCTGTCACGGCGAATCTGCCGGGCCGGCCATCTGCTGGCCGATACACTAGGGAGGTTACACATGCGTACCGCAATTCTCGCCGCCGTTCTGGCGGTGACCGGCTTTTCGTCCGCCGCGCTGGCCGAAGGCAAGGTGATCGGCGTCAGCTGGGCGCAGTTCCAGGAAGAGCGCTGGAAGATCGACGAAGCCGCGATGAAGGCCGCGATCGAAGCTGCCGGCAACACCTACGTCTCGGCTGACGCGCAGTCTTCGGCCGAAAAGCAGCTGTCGGACATCGACGCGCTGATCGCGCAGGGCGTCGACGCCCTGGTCATCAACGCCTGGGACAAGGACGCCATCGGGCCGGCCATCGACAAGGCCGCCGCCGAGGGCATCCCGGTCGTGGGCTATGACCGTCTGATCGAAGACGACCGCACCTTCTATCTGACCTTCGACAACGTCGGCGTCGGCCGGATCATCGCGGAATCGGTGTTCGCCGTCGCCCCCAAGGGCAACTACGCGATCATCAAGGGCGACCCGGGTGATCCGAACGTCGGCTTCCTGCGTCAGGGCATGGAAGAAGTGATCGGCGCCGCCGTGGCCGCAGGCGACATCGTGATCGTCGGCGAAGCGAACTCGGACGGCTGGAAGCCCGAGAACGCCCAGAAGAACATGGAACAGATCCTGACCGCCAACAACAACGCCGTTGACGCCGTTCTTGCGCAGAACGACGGCATGGCTGGCGGCGTGGCTGCGGCTTTGGCCGCGCAGGGCCTGAACGTGCCACTGGGTGGCCAGGACGGCGACCTTGCCGCCATCAACCGCGTGGCGCGTGGCACCCAGACCGTGTCGGTCTGGAAGGACGCGCGTCAGCTTGGCAAGGCCGCCGGCGAAATCGCCTCGGCCCTGGCCGGGGGTGCGGCGCTCGACTCGATCGAAGGCGCGGTCAAGTTCTCGGGCGGCGAGAAGGGCATCGAGATGAACGCGATCCTGCTGAACCCGACCCCGATCACCAAGGAAACGCTGAACGTGGCGATCGAAGCGGGCCACATCACCAAGGAACAGGCTTGCGAGGGCGCTCTGCCCGACGTCGCTGCCTGCCAGTGATCTGACCATCCGGCGCCGTCCCCAAGGGGCGGCGCCACCCCTTTCTCTCTGGCTGGACCGTCGCCCGTGCGGCGTGATGGCGCGCATCCTGCGCCCGGCTCTGGCACAGCCCCATCCCTCTCAGGCTGGACGAGGACATGACCACGACACCCCAATTCCCGACGACCCAGGCGCCCAAGGAAGGCGGGTTCACGCGCTTTCTGCGCGCGACCGAGATCGACCCCCGCCTGCTGGGCATGGTCGGCGCGCTCTTGCTGATCTGGGTCGCCTTCGAGGCCTATTCGACCTTCGCGCTGGGCCGACCCTCGATGCTGCTGGGTGCCAGCCAGGCCGAGGCGAACGGCTTCCTGACCCCGCGCAACCTGTGGAACCTGTCGGTTCAGACCGCCTATATCGGCATCATGGCGACGGGGATGGTGCTGGTCATCATCACCCGCAACATCGACCTGTCGGTCGGGTCCATCATGGGCATGGTCGGCATGTACATGGGTCTGATGCAGGTGGAATACCTGACGCCAGCCCTGGGCCTGGGCCATCCGTCGATCTGGATCATCACGGTCCTGTTCGGCATCACGATGGGCGCGCTGATCGGAGCGTTCCAGGGCGTGCTGATCGCCTTCCTGGGCATCCCGGCCTTCATCGTCACGCTTGGCGGCCTTCTGGTCTGGCGGGGTGCTGCCTTCCTGGTGGCGGGTGGCAGGACCATTGCGCCGCTGGATGAAACTTTCGCGCTGATCGGCGGCGGCTCGTTCGGGGCCCTGGGCAAGACCGGCAGCTGGATCTTCGCCGTCATCGCCTGCGTCTTTGCCGTCTGGGCCTTCCTGAACGGTCGCCGGTCGCGCAAGATCCACGGTTTCGCGCAGCGTCCCGTCTGGGCCGAGACCTTCGTGATCAGCCTGGTCTGCGCGGTGATCCTGGGGGCGACGGCCGTCGTCAATTCCTACATCTGGCCCACCGGCAATATCCAGAAATACTATACCAGCATCGGTCAGGAGATTCCGGCCTGTGCCGAGCGGGGCGGCGACATCTACTCTGGTGTCTGCGCCAGCTTTGGCCACGGCTTTGCCTATCCGGTGCTGATCATGATCATCGTCGCCATCGCGATGACCATCCTGATGACCCGCACCCGCTTTGGCCGCTATGTCTTTGCCATCGGCGGCAACCCCGAGGCCGCGGCCCTGTCGGGCATCAACACCCGCGCCATGACGGTGAAGATCTTCACCCTGATGGGCGGTCTGGCAGGCATCGCCGCCGTGATCGGCGCGGCGCGGCAGAACAGCGCCACCAACGCGATGGGCAACCTGGACGAGCTTTACGTCATCGCCGCCGCCGTCGTCGGCGGCACCTCGCTGGCCGGGGGCGTGGGCACGATCTATGGCGCGATCATCGGGGCGCTGATCCTGACCAGCCTGCAGACGGGCATGGTGCTGATCGGCTTCGGCGACGGGTCCTACCAGCGGATCGTGATCGGCGTCGCGCTTGTCCTCGCCGTGTTCCTCGACATCGTTTACCGCAAACGCATCAAGTAAGGGGCTGACATCATGGTAGACAGAACCGGAACCCCGCTTGTCGAACTGCGCGACATCTCGATTTCCTTCGGGGGGATCAAGGCGGTCGATCACGTGACCGTCGACCTTTTCCCCGGCGAGGTCGTGGGCCTGCTGGGCCACAATGGCGCGGGCAAGTCGACGCTGATCAAGTGCCTGTCGGGCGCCTATCAGAAGGACAGCGGCCAGATCCTGATCAATGGCCAGGAGGTCGAGATCAAGGACCCCCGCGACGCGCGCGCCCAGAACATCGAGACGATCTACCAGACGCTGGCGCTGGCGGATAACTTGGATGCGGCGTCCAACCTGTTCCTGGGGCGCGAGCTGGTGAACAGCTTCGGCTTCGTGGACGAATCGAAGATGGAGGCCGAGACCCGCAAGATCATGGGTCGCCTCAACCCCAACTTCCGCAAGTTCAACGTGCCGGTGAACATGCTGTCGGGCGGTCAGCGCCAGTCGGTCGCCATCGCGCGGGCGGTCTACTTCAACGCCCGCATCCTGATCATGGACGAACCCACCGCCGCGCTGGGTCCGCACGAAACCCAGATGGTGGCCGAGCTGATCCAGGAGCTGAAGGCGCAGGGCCTGGGCATCTTCTTGATCGAGCATGACATCCACAACGTCATGAAGCTGTGCGACCGGGCCAGCGTCATGAAGAACGGCCAGCTGGTCGGGACGGTGAACGTCGATGAAGTCACCGACGACGACATCCTGGGCATGATCATCCTGGGCAAGAAGCCCCAGCACCTGGCCGCGTGATGTATATCGGGCTGGATCTCGGGACCTCGGGCCTGAAGGGGATACTGATCGGCGAGGATCAGGCGATCCTGGCCGAGGCGACGGCGCCCCTGACCGTGCAGCGCCCGCATGAAGGGTGGAGCGAGCAGGCCCCCTCGGAGTGGATTTCGGCGGCCGAGACGGTGTTCGACCGGCTGGCGGCACAGAAACCCCTGTCCAGGGTCCGCGGGATCGGTTTGTCGGGCCACATGCACGGCGCGACGCTGCTGGATGCGCGGGACGAGGTCCTGCGTCCCTGCATCCTGTGGAACGACACCCGCAGCCATGAGGAAGCCGCCGAGCTGGACGGCGATCCGATGTTCCGGCGCCTGACCGGGAACATCGTGTTCCCCGGCTTTACGGCGCCCAAGGTGGTCTGGGTCGCCAGCCACGAACCGGCGATCCGCGAACGGCTGGCGAAGGTCCTGTTGCCGAAGGACTATCTGCGGCTCTGGCTGACCGGAGAGCATGTCGGCGAGATGTCGGATGCAGCGGGGACCTCCTGGCTGGACACGGCCAGGCGCGACTGGTCGGACGATCTGTTGCAGGCCACCGGGCTGGACCGCAGCCACATGCCAAGCCTTGTCGAAGGGTCCGATGTCTCGGGCTATCTGCGCGAGGCCTTGTCCACCCGCTGGGGCCTGCCGAAGGGCGTGGTCGTGGCCGGGGGCGGCGGCGACAATGCGGCTTCGGGCGTGGGCGTGGGCGTTGTCCGCGCGGGTGAGGCGTTTGTCTCGCTGGGCACCTCGGGCGTGCTCTTTGCGGCCAACGACGGCTACCAGCCCGACCCGGCGACGGCGGTGCATACCTTCTGCCACGCGCTGCCCGACACCTGGCACCAGATGGGCGTGATCCTTGCCGCCACCGATGCGCTGAACTGGTATGCCAATCTGATCGGCACCGATGCGGCAAGGCTGACCGGGGAACTTGGCGATCTGCAGGCCCCCGGCAAGGCGCTGTTCCTGCCCTATCTGGGCGGCGAGCGGACGCCCTTGAACTCGGCCACCGTGCGGGGCGCATTCACCGGCCTTGAACACGCGACCGACCGCAAGGCCGCCACCCGCGCCGTGCTGGAGGGTGTGACCTATGCCATCCGCGACAGCCGCGATGCGCTGGCGGCCACCGGCACCAGGCTGGAGCATCTGCTGGCGGTGGGGGGCGGCAGCCGCTCGGACTACTGGGTGAAACTGATCGCGACGGCGCTGGATTGCCCGGTGCAACTGCCCGTTGCGGGCGACTTCGGCGGGGCCTTCGGCGCTGCCCGGTTGGGCCTGATGGCCGCGACCGGAGCGGGCGCGGAAGTCGCGACCCTGCCGCAGATCGCCAGAACCATCGACCCCGATCCTTCCCTCAAGGACGCCTTTGACGCAGGAGCCGCCCGGTTCCGCGCCGCCCAATCTGCCATCAAGGATCTGACATGACCGACTTCTTCAAGGGTATCCCCGCCATCAAGTATGAAGGCCCGAATTCCGCCAACGAATTCGCCTTCCGCCACTACAACCCTGACGAAGTCGTCATGGGCAAGCGGCTGGAGGACCATCTGCGCTTTGCCGTCGCCTACTGGCACAGCTTCGCCTGGCCGGGTGGCGACCCGTTCGGCGGACAGACGCTGGAGCGCCCCTGGTTCGGCGACACCATGGACCTTGCCCGGCTCAAGGCCGACGTGGCCTTCGAGATGTTCGATATCCTGAACGTCCCGTTCTACTGCTTTCACGACGCCGACATGCGCCCCGAAGGTGCCACCTTCGCGGAAAGCCTGAAGAACCTGAACGAGATCGCGGATTACATCGGCGAGAAGCAGGGCAAGCACAAGGCCAAGCTGCTGTGGGGCACGTCGAACCTGTTCAGCCACCGCCGCTGGATGAGCGGTGCCGCGACGAACCCCGACCCGGATGTCTATGCCTATGCCGCGGCGACGGTGAAGGCCAACATGGACGTGACGCACCGCCTTGGCGGGCAGAACTACGTCCTCTGGGGCGGGCGTGAAGGCTATGAGACCCTGCTCAACACCGACCTCAAGGCCGAGCGTGACCATGCAGGCCGCTTCCTGCAACAGGTCGTCGACTACAAGTACAAGATCGGCTTCAAGGGCACGATCCTGATCGAGCCGAAGCCGCAAGAGCCGTCGAAGCACCAGTACGACTATGACGTCGCGACGGTCTACGGTTTCCTCAAGGACTTCGGTCTGGAAAAGGAAGTGAAGACCAACATCGAACAGGGCCACGCGATCCTTGCAGGCCATTCGTTCGAGCACGAGATCGCCCTTGCCGCCGCGCTGGGCATCTTCGGGTCGATCGACATGAACCGGAACGACTATCAGTCCGGCTGGGACACCGACCAGTTCCCGAACAACCACGCCGAGAAGGCCGTGGCCTTCTACGAGATCCTGAAGGCGGGCGGCTACACCACCGGCGGCACCAATTTCGACGCCAAGATCCGTCGCCAGTCGCTGGACCCCGAGGACCTGATCCTGGCCCATGTCGGCGGCATGGACACCTGCGCCCGCGCGCTGAAATGCGCGGCGGCGCTGCTGGAGTCGGGCGAGCTGGAGGCCGCGAAGGCGGACCGTTACGCCGGCTGGAAGGACCCCAGGGCGCAGGCGATGCTGAAGGGCAGCCTGGAAGAGGCCGCCGCGCGCGTCACCGCCGAAGGCCTGGAACCGCAGCCCAGGTCGGGGCGGCAGGAGCGGCTGGAGAATCTCTGGAACCGCTACGTCTGACGTCGGCTCCTCGTGCGCCTTCGGCTTCTCGTCGCTTGGCGAGGAGCGCCGAAGGCGACGACGAGCGGTTCAGTCGCCCCCGGCCAACAGCGCCGCAAGGCCCTGCGGGTAGTCGGGGTAGAGAAGCTTGACCCCCAGCTCGTCCTTGATCCGGTCGTTCCGGACCTTCTTTGACTCGCTGTAGAAGCCCAGCGCCATCGGGGTCATCGTGGGCGCAACCACTTCAAAGGGCACGGCGGGCGGCTGGGGCAGTCCCAGAAGCTGCGCGGCGTGCGCAATCACGTCCTGCGGCGGACAGGGATTGTCATCGCAGACGTTGTAGGCAGCACCCGGATTGGGCTGGCGGATCGAGGCTTCCAGCACCTGGGCGATGTCGTCCACATGGATGCGGCTGAAGACCTGGCCCGGCTTGATGATCCGCCGGGCGGTACCGTCGCGCAGCTTTTCGAACGGGCCGCGTCCGGGGCCGTAGATTCCCGCCAGCCGGAAGATGTGGACCGGAAGGCCTGTGGCAAGCCACTGCCCCTCGGCCAGAACCCTTTGCCGACCCCGGTCGGATTGCGGGGTCAGGGGCGTCGCCTCGTCCACCCAGCCGCCGTCATGGTCGCCGTAGACGCCGGTGGTCGACAGGTAGCCGACCCATCCGGCCCTTGCCTGCGCGATCTCGGGCACTGCCTGCAGGAACGGATCGCCCTTCGCATCCGGCGCGGCCGAGCAGAGGATATGCGTGGCCTCGTCCAGCGCCAGTCGCAGGTCGCCGGGCCAGATCAGCGGCTCTACCCCCTCGGCATGGAACTGGTCGGCCTTGGCCGGGTTTCGGGTGGTGCCGATGACCCGCCAGCCCTGGGCAACCAGGCGGCGGGCAAGGGCGCGGGCAGAGTAGCCGTGGCCAAGGGAAAGGAGCGTGGACATGGGGCCGACTATCGGGGCGCGGGTAGGGCGAGGCAAGGGCTTGCGACAGGGACTTGCGCATTCCATCCTGGGCGCGATGCGGAGGTGACAGATGGCGCGACGGCAGGATGCAGGTCTGAAGGGCGCGTTGGGGCTGACCGGGCCGGAGGCGTGCCTGGCCTATTACCGCGACTGGGCGGCCAGCTACGACCAGGGCTTCGCGACCGAGATGCAGTATCTCTTGCCCGCGCATGTGGCTGCCGCCTTCCTGGGCGCGCAGGGCCAGGGGCCGGTCCTGGACGTGGGCGCAGGCACCGGGCTTCTGGCGCAAGCGCTGCGGCAGATGGGGTTCGAGGACGCCATCGACGCGGTGGATCTTTCCGCCCCGATGCTGGAGCGCGCGGCTGAAAAGCGCATCTACGACGGGCTTTTCCAGGCCGACATCACCAGGCCCCTGGCCCTGCCGCGCCGGTATGGCGGGATCGTCAGTTCAGGCACCTTCACCGCCGGACACGTGGGGCCCGAGGCCTTGTCGCACCTTCTGGCCGTGGTCCGCCCGCAGGCGCAGTTCGCGCTGTCGGTCAACCGGCGGGTCTGGACCCTGGCGGGCTTCGACATCACGCTGCAGGCACTGGGCGCGCAGCGGCGCATCTGCGACCTGCAGCTGATCGAAGTCGAGGTCTACGGTGCTGCCGCGCAGCAGATCGACGCCGACCATGCCGGAGACAAGGCGCTGGTCGCGCTGTTCCGCGCAGCCTGACCTGTCATAATCGCGTCACTTGCGGAGCCACCCCGGTTTCGGCTTATATGCCGGATCAAATCGCAGGACCCGCAATGGACGACGCCCACACCATCCTTTCCCCCGAAGCCCCCGCGTCTGAAAGCTTTACCAGCGCCGGCGACGCCGTTGACCGGCTGGAGGCGCTGTATTCCCAGGCGACGCAGTTCCTGTCCGACCAGTTCCTGCGCACCGTGTCGAAGGGGCATCCCGGTCGCCGCATCCGGGCCTTCTACCCGGAAATCCGCCTGACGGTGACCAGCTTCGACAAGATCGACACCCGCCTTGCCTTTGGCCATGTCTCCAGCCCCGGCACCTATGCCACCACGATCACGCGGCCCGACCTGTTCCGCAACTACCTGATCCAGCAGATCGAGCTTCTGATCCGCAACCACGGGGTTTCCGTGGATGTGGGCCTGTCGGACACGCCGATGCCCGTCCACTTCGCCGTCTCGGGCAGTGCAGTCGCGATCCCGCAGGAAGGGGTGATGGACTTCTCGCTGCGCGATGTGTTCGACGTGCCGGACCTGGTCACCACCAATGACGACATCGTCAACGGCGTGATGACCCGCTACGACGACGGCTCTGCGCCCCTTGCCCCGTTCACGGCGCAGCGGGTGGACTACAGCCTTGCGCGTCTGTCGCACTACACCGCGACCGACCCGATGCATTTCCAGAACCACGTTCTGTTCACCAACTACCAGTTCTATGTCGACGAGTTCGAGGCCTATGCCCGTACCGTCCTTGCCGACGCAACCAGCGGCTACACCGCCTTCGTGGCGACGGGCAACCAGGTGATCGAGACGCCCGACGGGGTGATCCACCCGGTCACCAAGATGCCGCAGATGCCGACCTATCACCTGAAGCGGGCCGACGGGAACGGGATCACCCTGGTCAACATCGGGGTCGGCCCGTCGAACGCCAAGACCGCGACCGACCACATCGCCGTCCTGCGCCCGCACGCCTGGCTGATGGTCGGGCACTGCGCGGGGCTGCGCAACAGCCAGTCGATGGGTGACTTCGTCCTTGCCCACGCCTACCTGCGCGAAGATCACGTGCTGGACGACGACCTGCCGGTCTGGGTGCCGATCCCCGCGCTGGCGGAAATCCAGATCGCGCTGGAGAAGGCCGTGGCCGAGGTCACCCAGCTGGAAGGCTATGAGCTGAAGCGGATCATGCGCACCGGCACGGTCGCGACCATCGACAATCGCAACTGGGAACTGCGGGATCATTCCGGCCCGGTGCGCCGCCTGTCGCAATCCCGCGCCGTGGCGCTGGACATGGAAAGCGCGACCATCGCCGCCAACGGGTTCCGGTTCCGGGTGCCCTACGGCACGCTGCTTTGCGTCAGCGACAAGCCCTTGCACGGCGAGCTGAAGCTGCCCGGCATGGCCTCCGAGTTCTACAAGACGCAGGTCAGCCGCCACCTTCAGATCGGCATCCGCGCGATGGAGCGCCTGCGCGACACGCCGATCGAGCGGCTTCACAGCCGGAAATTGCGGTCTTTCGAGGAAACCGCCTTCCTCTGACGCGCAAAAATGCCGTCAGACCGGCGCTTTTCGCGGTTTTTGGGTTGATTTTGGCCCCCAAACCGTGTGTCTGGGCCGGGACCCTGGAACGGGGGGAACGCCCGCCATTTGCGGGTGGACGCGTGCGTATGACACGAAGCGAATAACAACGAAGGATGATCCAATGTCCAAACCGATGACCAAGACCCAGCTGGTGGCTGCCCTTGCCGAAGAAATGGGCGGCGACAAGAAGACCGCGAATGCGGCTCTGGATGCGATCGCTGCGGTCGTGTCGCGCGAAGTCGCCTCGGGCGGCACCGTGACTCTGCCGGGCCTCGGCAAGGTGGCCTGCAAGGCCCGCCCCGAGCGTCAGGTCCGCAACCCCGCCACGGGCGAGACGATGACCAAGCCCGCCGACAAGCAGGTCAAGTTCGCCATCGCCAAGGCGCTGAAGGATGTGGTCAACGGCTAAGGCTTTCCGCCTGTCGTGATGTGTGAGAGGGTCGTCCAGGGGGCGGCCCTTTTCAGTTGCGAGGCGCGCATGGCCAGGATCACCGGCATCGGCGGCATCTTCTTCCGGGCGCACGACCCCGAGGCGCTGAACGCCTGGTACCAGACCCATCTTGGCATCACCCAGCCCGACCTGGCCGTCTGGATGCAAGAGGCCGGGCCGACGGTCGTCTCGCCCTTCAAGGCCACGACAGACTACTTTGCCGCCGAAAAGCAGTGGATGCTGAACCTGCGGGTCGATGACCTGGCGGGGCTGATCGGACAGCTGCGCGCGGCGGGGATCGCGGTCGAAACCCGCCCCGACTGGGACGGTGACGGCAGCTATGGCACCTTTGCCCGGATTCACGACCCGGAAGGGACGCCGATCGAGCTTTGGCAGCCCCCGTCCGCGCTCTAGCGGTCGCGGAACTGCGGCTGGCGCTTTTCCAGGAAGGCGGCCATGCCCTCTTTGCGGTCCTCGGTCGAGAACATCGCGTGAAACATCCGGCGCTCGAACAGAAGGCCCTCGGCCAGGGTGGTTTCCTGCGCGCGGTTGACGCATTCCTTGACCACGCGGGTGGTGACGGCCGATTTCTCGACGATCTTCTGCGCGGCCTTCATCGCCTCTTCCAGCAGGCTTTTCGCGGGCACCACGCGGCTGACAAGGCCGCAGCGTTCGGCCTCGGCGGCGTCCATGAAGCGGCCGGTCAGGTGCATGTCCATCGACTTCGACTTGCCGACGGCGCGGGTCAGGCGCTGGGTCCCGCCCATGCCGGCGACGATGCCCAGGTTGATCTCGGGCTGGCCGAACTTGGCGCTGTCGGCGGCGATGATGAAGTCGCACAGCATGGCCAGCTCGCAGCCGCCACCCAGGCAATAGCCCCCGACGGCGGCGATGATCGGCTTTCTGGCGCGGGCGATGACCTGCGCTTCGGGGCCGAAGAGGTCGTCGAAAAAGACGTCGATGAAGCTTTTCTCGGCCATCTCCCGCACGTCCGCCCCGGCGGCGAAGGCCTTTTCGGACCCGGTGATGACGATGCAGCGGACCCGTTCGTTGGCTTCCGCCGCCGTCACGGCCACCGCAAGCTCGCGCATCAGGGTCGAGTTCAGGGCGTTCATCGCGTCGGGTCGGTTCAGCCGGATCAGCGAAACATAGTCCTCGACCTCGACGATCAGCGTTTCATAGGCCATGCCCGCCTCTCCTCTTGCCCGCCTCCTTGATGGCGGTCGGGGGTGACTCCTAGCACCAATCGGCGCGTTGGCAAGTCAACTCTGGCAGGTGGGGCACCAGAAGGACGACCGGCCGGACTGCACGGTGCGCATGATCGTGCCGGGACAGCCGGGGGTCTCGCAAGGGTCGCCTGCGCGGTCATAAACCTGGAAATGCTTGGAAAAGTAGCCAAGTTCGCCATTGGCCTGCCGGAAGTCGCGCAGGCTGGACCCGCCCGCGTCGATGGCTTCGGCCAGCACCTCGCGGATGATCGGGACCAGGGCATGGACCTGGGGTTTCCCAAGGTCGCCGGCCAGACGCAGCGGGCTGACATGCGCGCGGAACAGGGTTTCGGCGACGTAGATGTTGCCCAGTCCCGCCACGATCCGCTGGTCCAGAAGTGCGGCCTTGATCGGCGTTCTTCGCCCGGACAGCCGGGCCGCCAGATAGGGTTCGTTGAAGTCGTTGCCAAAGGGCTCGGGTCCCAGATCCTTCAGCAGCATGTGGTCCTGGGCGCGGTTCGTGGGCATCAGGTCCATCGCGCCAAACCGGCGGGCGTCGTTGAAGGTGATCCGCGCGCCGTTTTCCATGTGCAGCACCACGTGGTCATGCTTTTGCGGCGCCGGGTGGTCGTGGTGGAAGGTCCCCAGCCGGGTGCCGGAAATCAGCATCCGCCCCGACATGCCCAGATGCACCAGCAAGGTCTCGCCGCTGGAAAGGTCGGCGAGGATATACTTCGACCGCCGCCGCAGCGCCGTCACCCGCTTGCCGGTCAGCCGGTCGGCCATCCGTTCGGGCAAGGGCCAGCGCAGGTCGGGGCGGTTGACCTCGGCCTGCGCGATCACGGCACCTTCCATGACCGGCAGCAGGCCGCGGCGGACGGTTTCGACTTCGGGAAGTTCGGGCATCATCGCCTCATGGACAGTTCGGCGCATTGCGGGCGCGGGGTGGCGGACTATAAGGAGGGGGCAAAGCTAAGGATCGCAAGGCGGATGATCGAAGAAAAGACGACCCATTTCGGGTTCCAGGATGTCCCCGAGGCCGAGAAGGCCGGGCTGGTGCATGGGGTCTTCAGCCGTGTGGCCTCGAAATACGACATCATGAACGACGTGATGTCGGTGGGCATCCACCGGCTGTGGAAGGACGCGATGATGGACTGGCTGGCCCCGCGGCCGGGCCAGCGGCTACTGGACGTGGCGGGCGGGACCGGCGACGTGGCCTTCCGCTTCCTCAGGCGTGCGCCAGGCGCTTCGGCGGTCGTCTGCGACATGACCGAGCCCATGCTGGTCGAAGGCCGCAAGCGCGCCGAGGCCGAGCGGCTGCATGACCACCTGGACTGGGTCGTCGGCGATGCGATGGCGCTGCCGTTCCCCGACAACAGCTTTGACGTCTACACCATCTCTTTCGGCATCCGGAACGTCACCCACATCGACAAGGCCCTGTCCGAGGCTTACCGCGTGCTGAAACCCGGCGGGCGGCTCATGGTGCTGGAGTTCAGCCAGATCCCGAACGACCTGCTGCAAAAGGCCTATGACCTTTATTCCTACAACGTGATCCCGGTGATGGGGCAGATCATTGCCGGCGACCGTCCGTCCTATCAATACCTTGTGGAATCGATCCGCAAGTTCCCCGATCAGGAGACTTTCGCCGCGATGATCCGCGCCGCCGGGTTCGGGATGGTCAAGTATCGCAACCTTTCGCTCGGCATCGCCGCGCTGCATTCCGGCTGGAAGTTGTGAAGGGCCCGCACAACATCCTCCGCCTGATCCGCACCGGCGCCACGCTGGAGCGGACCGGGGCGATGGACGTGGTGCTGGAGGCGTTCCGCGCCCCCGCGCGCCTCCGCTTTGCCGCGCGGATGCTCGGCTGGCCGTTCAAGTGGCTGGGTCTGAAGGGCGACCCCGAGCTGCCCCCCGCCACCCGCGCCCTGACCGCGCTTGGCCCGGCCTACATCAAGTTCGGCCAGATCCTGTCCACCCGCCCGGACGTGGTGGGCGAAGAGCTTGCCCTGCAGCTGAAGTACCTGCAGGACAAGTTGCCGCCCTTCCCCAGCGAGACCGCGAAGAAGATGATCGAGGCCGAGCTGGAGCTTCCGGTTTCGGCGATGTTCTCCGAATTCTCGGAACCCGTCGCGGCTGCCTCCATCGCCCAGGTCCACCGGGCGCGGCTGGCGGATACCGGCGAGGAAGTCGCGGTCAAGGTCCTGCGCCCCGGCATCGAGCGCGCCTTCCGCAAGGACATCGACGCCTTCTACCTTGCCGCCCGCTGGATCGAGCGTCTGGCACCGTTTTCACGCCGCTTGCGCCCGGTCGAAGTCATCACGCACTTCGAAGGCGTGGTGATGGGCGAGCTGGACCTGCGGCTGGAAAGCTCGTCGGCCGCAGAGTTTGCGGCGAACACCGAAAAGGACGAAGGCTTTCAGGTCCCCAGGCCGCACTGGTTCCTGTCCAGCCGCAACGTGATGACGCTGGGCTGGGCGGAAGGCATCGGGCTGAACGACAATGCTGCCATCGACGCGGCTGGCCATGACCGCACCGTGCTTGGCGCCCGCGTGTTGCAGCTGTTCCTGAACCATGCCCTGCGGGACGGCTTCTTCCACGCCGACATGCACCAGGGCAACCTGAAGATCGCGGCCAACGGCGACATCATCGCCTATGACTTCGGGATCATGGGCCGCATCGACGAATACACCCGCCGCGTCTATGCCGAGATCCTGATGGGCTTCATCCGCAAGGATTATCGCCGCGTCGCCGAGGTGCATTTCGAGGCGGGCTACGTCCCCCCCGACCGCGACATCGACGAGTTCGCCCGTGCGCTGCGGGCCGTGGGCGAGCCGATCTTCGGCATGGACGCCAGCCGCATCTCGATGGCGCGGCTTCTTGCCTATCTTTTCGAGGTGACCGAACGCTTCGGGATGGAGACGCGGACCGAGCTGATCCTGTTGCAGCGCACGATGGTCGTGGTGGAAGGCGTGGCGCGGTCCCTGGACCCGCGCATCAACATCTGGCAGGTCGCCAGCCCCATCGTGGAACGCTACATCCGCGAGAACATCGGGCCAAAGGCCGTCCTGCGCGACCTGTTGAAGACCGCGCGCGTGCTGAGCCGCTTTGGCCCGAAACTTCCGGCGCTTGTCGAGGCGCAGCTGATCCGCTCGGGCAACCCGACGACGCCGGTCGTCCGCCCGCGGCGATCCGTGGCGCCGCTGCTCTGGGTCATGGCGGTTGGTCTGGCCTTCGTGGCAGGCATCACGCTTGACGGCTATTTCTGACCGGCGGGCCAGGGCGAAATTCCTTGGAAGGAATTTGCCGGAATTTTCGAAAATTCCGGCGCCTCACGACCGCGGTTCGCGCAGGGCCGTGACCTCGGTGGCCAGCACCTCGATCCCGCCGTGCAGGACCAGCTTGATGCCCGTCGAGCCGCCGTCCCTCGCCTCGATCACGCGGGCGTAATGCTCGACCGGGCGGGCATCTATCAGCCGCTCGTCGTTCATGCTTTCCAGCGTGATCCTGTAGTTCCCCGGTGGCAGGGGCGCACCATCCGCCCCGGCGCCAAGCCAGGTGTAGGGCGCCGTGCTGACCGGGATCTCCTCGCGGGCAACCAGGTTGCCCTGGGCGTCCCTGACGGCCAGAACCGCCCGATTCGCGCCAGCCGCCGGGTTTGGCGACAGGGTCACGGGTGAGCCGTCGTAGCGCACCTGCGCTGACGAGCGTGCCTCCTTTCCGATCCAGCTGGCCATCTCTGCCATGCCCAACTGCTGGAACTTGCTCTGCATGTCCGTCAGAAGCTGGTTGGTCCTGACCTGCTGCTCGACCCCCGAGAAGGTGGCCAATTGCACGGCGTAGTCGGCCGAATCGATCGGCTTCAGCGGGTCCTGGTTCTGCAGCTGCACTGTCAGCATCCGCAGGAAGGTGTCAAAGTCCGAAGAAATCCTCGATTTCGGCGCCGATGCCGGGGGTGCGGTCGTGGCGCTGATTACAGAGTTGATGTCCATGCTGGCCTCACAGTCTCAGGTCAAGGGAAGCCCCGGCGGCAAGCCGCGGGGCGGGGGAAGGCGCGGGGGAAGGCGCAGCGGCGGGGTCGGTCTGAGCCGGTCCCGCGGCCCAGTCGGCGGATCGGCCCTGCGAGCCATCGGACCCGTCCGAGCCGGACTGGTCCTGACCAAAGCCGATGTCGGCCCCGGCATAGCCCGCATCGCGCAGGGCTTCGGCCAGTTCCCCGGCATGGCGGCGGAAGAGGTCCAGAGTCTCGGGCCGTTCGAAGGTGATCATCACCACCATGCGGTCGGGATTCGCCGCATCAGGCTCCAGCCGAAGGCGGACGCGGCCCAGTTCATCGGGCGACAGCGCAAGCTCGGTGGCGCCGTCCGCGCTTTGCCTCAGGGCTGCCGTCATCTGGCCCGCCAGGTGCGGCACCGGACCGGAAGGAGTGGTCGGGATCGCCGACGGTCCGGCGGCGGCCCCAGCGGCTGCCATCGTCCCGGGTGCGACGAGGGTCTGAAGCCCCTCGTCCCCCGTCATCCGGTCCGCTTCGACGGCGGCCATCGTCCAGGCTGCCCCCTGGGGCCAAAGTGCGACGGCAGAGGCCGAAGCAGGCGCCACGGTTTTCGGCACCCCGCTTGTCGGCGGGGTGGCGGCAGTCAGCATCGCCTCGGGCTCACGCAGGGCGGCCCTCGGCTCATCCGGCGTCGCAAGGCTGGCCTGGTCGCCGACTTGCGCCGGTTGCGGGACGGCGACCGCCCCGACGCTCAGCACGGGCCGCAGGGCGCGCGCCATCTCGCCCGCAGCGGACAAGGGCAGGGCAAGACTGCTGAACATGCTCTCCCACAACCCCGGCCTGGGCTGGCTTTCCTGGGGCGGGCGTTCAGCTTCCGGCAGGGCAGGCGTCGCCACTCTGGCGTCGGTCGAGCCCGGCACGTCTGCACTGCCTCTGCCGTCCGGCGCCCCGCCTTCCCCCTGCACCCGCGTCACCTGTGGCGCGGGAGAGCCCGCATCAACCGGCGCTTCGGACGGAGGGGCTGCCTTTGGCAGGGTCGGCCCCGGTGCCGGCATCTCTGCCCCGCCTTCAGGTGCCAGCGGCAAGGCCGGCGCGGTCTCGGGCTTCGTCCCCTGCCGAAGCGGAGCTGTCGCCTGATCCGATGCCTCTGGTGTCGCGGGTCCTGCGTGCCCCATCCCACCAATCCCGGCCTCGCCCCGGCCTTCCGCCCGATCCGGCGCTGCCATCCGCACCGCGTCGGAGACCGTCGAGCCGGCCGGCCCTTCCGCATCGCCTGCGGGCCGGGTCGCAGTCCATGCCGCAGCGGCAACCATCGACCGGTTGGCAAGGCCCGCATCCGCTGGCCCGGCGTCCCGAAGCGCGGTCTCAGCCGCCCTGGCGGATCGGGTGCCCGGAGCGATGTCGCCCTGGCGGTCGCCGGGCCTGGGCTCGGCAATCGGGTGGGCAGGTGGCGCATCCGGTTTACCGCCTTTCGCGCTCGCCCCCTGCTCTGGCAAGGTCTGGTCCAGCCGGTCGGTCGTCTCGGCCCCGGTGCCGGTGGCCGCCGCCAGAGAGGCATCCATCGCGCCGGCGGTCCCCGCTGCGGGGGCCTCGACCGCCGCCGCCGTGGTCGCACCCAAGATCACCGGAGAGACCGGCATCGCCAGCATGACCGGCGGCCCCAAGGGACCCTCTGCCACTGGAAGCTCGACCTCGAACGCGGAGTCGAGTGCCCCTTCCGGCGCAAGCGGAGTCCCGGCCCCGATCTGGGGCTGGGGCGTCTGGTGAGAGGGAAGGACAAGACCTGTTTGCATGGTTCCACGACTTCTGCCGCAACACCCCCGTTATCCCGTCAAGAAGTTACCCATTCTTTACCCCCCTCATGCATCGTTGCTGAAAATCCGACCGATCCAGAGGCCCGCATGGATATCGCACCGATCACGCTTCCCGCTCCGTCGCGCCACGATCAGCTTATGGCCAAGGCCGAAGAGCTTGAGGCATCTTTCCTGGCGGAAATGCTGGCCCATTCCGGCCTGGGTGAGATGCAGGGCGCCTTTGGCGGCGGCCAGGGCGAGGCGCAGTTCACCTCGTTCCTGCGGCAGGAACAGGCGAAACTGATCGTCCAGCAGGGCGGCACGGGCCTGGCGGAACTGATCTTCAACTCGATGGTGGAGGCCGAGAATGGCACTGCTTGAAGACCTGCTCGACCAGGCCGCCGAGGCGCTTCTGGCGGGAAACCTGGCAGAGCTGGCCTCCCTCACCCAACGCCTCGAATCGGCTCCCGTGCCGCAGGACCGCGCTGCGGCCGAACGTCTGCAGGCCAAGGCGCAGCGCAATGCCCGGCTTCTGGAGGCCGCGACCCGCGGCGTCAAGGCCGCCCGCCTGCGCGTGGCCGAGATCACCAAGGGTCCGACGCTGACCACCTACGACGCCCGTGGGCAGAAGGCGCTGTTCGCGCCGCAGGGGCTGGTTCCGGCCAGACGCGTCTAGCTTTCGTCAAATGCCGGGCATTTCCCCGGCGGCGTTTAGGAATTGGTTAGCTGCTTTCACGCTTCACTGTCCTTGCGCCTCATGACGGGGCGGCGCTTCCGGGACCCCCGGCAAGCACGGACAGAATGCCCAGACTGCCACGCCTTGTGGCTTTTCCGGCCGTGAAACCTGCGGCCCCGTGTGAAGGACTGAATAATGTCGTCGATCCTGACCAACAACAGTGCGATGGTTGCCCTGCAGACCATGAAGGGCATCAACGCCAGCCTGAACAAGACCCAGGCGGACATCTCTACCGGCAAGACCATCGCCAGCGCCAAGGACAACGCCGCTGTCTGGGCCATCTCCAAGGTGATGGAATCGGACGTCGAAGGCTTCAAGGGCATCTCGGACAGCCTTTCCGTTGGCAATGCCACGCTGACCGTCGCCCGCAACGCCTCGGAATCGGTCACGAAGCTGCTGACCGAGATGAAAGGCAAGATCGTCTCCGCCCAGGCCGAGAACGTCGACCGCAGCAAGCTGCAGACCGATATCGTCGCCCTGCGCGGCCAGATCGAATCGGTCGTCGGCGCGGCGCAGTTCAACGGGCTGAACCTGGTCAATGGCTCGCAGACCAGCGTGAACGTGTTGTCCTCGCTTGATCGCAGCGCCACGGGGGTCTCTGCCTCCAACATCACGGTCCAGGCGCAGAACCTGTCCACCACCGCGGGTAGGGCCCTGTCGGGCGGTGCGCTGGGCACGCTGTCTGGTGCGAGCGTTGCAAACGGAACCCCGGTCACTCTCGGCACGTTCACGTTCCAGGGTGGTGCCGCGGCACTGGCGGCGAATGCGCCGACCGCGAACCCGGCCACGGCGACCGGTCTGGTTGCCGGCGATGCGATCGAGCTGACGGTGGGCTCGACCACTGGCCGCTATGTCGTGCAGGAAGGCGATACCAACGTCGAACTGGCCGCCGGGCTTGGCGCAGCACTGACCCAGCGGGGCCTCTCGGGCAACGACTTCTCGCTTGCCGCTTCGGCCGGCGTGCTGACGTTGACCAACAACACCAACAACCCCACTGCAGTCTCGGTTGCCGGCTCGCGCGGGGATGGCGGTCTGGCCGGGCTGAACGCGATCGACGTCACCGACGATCCGCAGGCGGCGCTGGCATCGATCGAAGGCATGCTGCAGACCTCGATCGATGCGGCGGCGAACTTCGGTTCCGCGCAGAAGCGGATCGAGATCCAGTCGGAGTTTGTGGGCAAGCTGACCGATTCGCTCAGGACCGGCATCGGCGCGATGGTGGATACCGACATGGAGGAAGCCTCGGCCCGGCTGCAGGCGCTGCAGGTGCAGCAGCAGCTGGCCACCCAGGCGCTGTCGATCGCGAACCAGCAGCCGCAGGGTCTCCTGTCTCTGTTCCGTTAAGCACTCCGGGCCGCGGGGGGTGAACCTCGCGGCCCATCTCATCCCAACGCTTTCGAACAGATGGACACCCCATGACCTTCCATTCCGCCATCAGCTATGCCCGACCCGAGGCGCCGACACGTTCGCTGCGTTCGGTCGAATACGACCTTCTTGCGCAGACCACCCAGCGGCTGCGCACCGCCTGGGCCGGTCGCGCGGCCGATTACCCCGCGCTGGTCCGCGCCGTGACCGACAACGTCACGCTCTGGTCGACGCTGGCCTCGGACGTGGCACTTCCGGGCAACGGACTGCCCGCCGCGCTGCGCGCCCGGCTGTTCTATCTTTACGAATTCACTGCCCAGCACAGCCGTTCCGTCCTGGACGACAAGGCCAGCATCGAGGTTCTGGCCGACATCAACATGGCGGTCATGCGCGGCCTGCGCGGCGACGGAGGCAGCAAATGAGCGGCCTTGTCCTCAAGCTTGGCCCGCATGAGCGGGTGCTGATCAACGGCGCTGTGATCGAAAATGGTGAGAAGCGGTCGCGCCTTGCGATCATGACGCCCAACGCCAATATCCTGCGCCTGCGCGATGCCATCCACCCCGAAGAGGTGAACACTCCTGTCCGCCGGGTCTGCTATATCGCCCAGCTGGTGCTGACCGGCGACGCCGACCCCGAGGATGCAAAGATGCAGCTTCTGCGCGGGATCGAACAACTCAGCCAGGTGCTGACCGACTATGACAGCCGCACGCAGCTGACCCTCGCCAGCCGCGCAGTGATGGAGGCGCAGCCCTACCAGGCGCTCAAGGCCTTGCGGGCGCTTCTTCCGCGTGAGGAGCGGCTCTTCGCCGCTGGCCGCGCATGAGCTTCCAGCCGGTCCTGCCGCTTTCAGGCTTCACCGGCTGGGGATTTCTCAAGCGCACGATGGAACGGCAACAGGCCGTTCAGCAGTCGCTTCCGGTCCAGCAGCGGGACGAGGCCTATTTCCGCGACAACATCGGCAAGGCCGATACCGCCGAAAAACTGGTGAACGACAAGCGGCTGCTGCGCATCGCCCTTACCGCCTTCGGGCTTGAGGGCGATGTGAACAGCAGGGCCTTCATCCAGCAGATCCTAGAGGGCGGCACGCTGAAAGAGGGCAGTCTTGCCAACAAGCTGGCCGACAAGCAGTACCAGAAATTCGCCGCGGCCTTTGGCTACGGCGACTTTTCCGTTCCGCGAACCAGGATTTCGACCTTTGCGGACGAGATTCTGACCCAGTTCCGCGCGCGCAGCTTCGAGACGGCGGTTGGCAAGCAGAACAACACCTTCCGACTGGCGATGAACGCCGAACGCGAGATCCCGGCGCTGGCCTCCCGGACGATCAGCGAGAACGCCAAATGGTTCACCGTCCTGGGCAACGCGCCCCTGCGCGAAGTGATGCAGACTGCGCTGGGCCTGCCGAAAAGCTTTTCCTCGATCGACCTTGACCAGCAGGTCGCGGTCCTGAAAAGGCGGACCGAGGCGGCGTTCGGGTCATCGGACATCGGCCAGTTCAGCGACCCCAGGAAGCTGGAGGCACTGACCCGCCGCTTCATCCTACAGTCCGAGATGCAGGGCCAGATGGCCGCCACCTCTCCGGCTGCAACGGCGCTGATGCTGTTGCGGCGGTAGGCTTGGCGCGGTGCGAGGCAGGTTGACGCTTCCTGATTCGAAGTCGCCAGACACTTCGGTCAAAGTCATCCCCCTGAACTGCCCACCATGGGCAGTCCAGCCGAGGGGGCATCTGCGGCCCCCGTCACCCCTTCAGGCTGGCCCGCAGACGCTCGAAACTTCCGGCAATTCCATTGGCCGGGGCGGGTTCGGCCAGAAAGCCGTCCAACTGCGGCCAGACCTTGATCGCCCGGTCGATCAACGGGTCCGAGCCTGAGGCATAAAGCCCCGCCTGGATCATCATCTCTGCCCGGTCATAGGCCCCCAGCAGCCGCCTCGCCTCGCCGATCATCTGGTTCTCGTCCTCGGATGCCGCCTCGGGCAGCGACCGGGAAACCGAGCGGAGCAGATCGATGGCCGGAAACCGCCCCCGCTCGGCAATCCGCCGCTCCATCACCACGTGACCGTCAAGGACCCCGCGCAGGATGTCGGCCACCGGCTCCTCCATGTCCGACCCTGCGACCAGGACCGAGAAGACGGCCGTGATGTCCCCCATCCCCTCCGGTCCCGGACCCGCACGCTCGGCCAGGCCCATGATCGCCTGCGTCAGCGAGGGCGGAAAGCCGCGCAGCGACGCATCCTCCCCCCCCGCAAGCGCGACCTCGCGGTGCGCCTCGGCAAAGCGGGTGACGCTATCGACCAGAAGCAGCACGTGTTTCCCCTGATCGCGGAAATGCTCGGCCACCGCCATGGCCGTCAAGGCGCACATCCGCCGCATCAGCGGCGACTGGTCCGACGTCGCCGTCACCACCACGCTGCGCGCCATCCCGGTCGGACCCAGAACACGCTCGGTGAACTCTCGCAGCTCGCGGCCCCGTTCGCCGACCAGAGCGATGACGACGACATCCGCCTCCACTCCGCGGGCGAACTTGGCAAGAAGCGAGGATTTGCCCACGCCCGAACCCGCAAAGAGGCCGATCCGCTGCCCGCGCACCAGGGGAAGGAGTGTGTCGAAGACCGCAACCCCCGTCTCCAGCCGCGCGCCCAGCCGACGCCGCGAGGCCGCCGGGGGTGCCGGGGTGCGCAAGGCGCGCGGACGCGCACCGCGCAGCAGCGGGCGTCCGTCCAGCGGCTGACCCGTCGCATCGATGATCCGCCCGATCCAGCTGTCGTCCGGCGCGATTTCGGCCTTGCCCAGAAGCTCGACCCGGTCGCCGATCGCCATCCCGTCGCCCGAGGCATCCGGCAGGACCGAACAGCGCCCCGGCGTCAGCCGCAGCACCTCGCCCCCGGCCACGCCGTCACGGCTGTGGATCAGCACGCGGTCGCCGATCGTGGCGGTGTCCAGCCCGGTCACCTCGGCCAGACCTCGTCGTGTCTCGGCCACCCGCCCGACCCGCCGCAGTGGCGCGCTGACCGCGATCTCGGCCAGGAGACCATCAAAAATTCCAACCACGGGATTCTCCCTTTGTTCGCTCTCAACCGTTTCTAAAGGAATCACCCTTAAGCCTTGGTGAAGTTGGTCGTGGGAGAAGCCCCGATGTTTGAGAAACTGGAAATCACCCGAATGGCGCAGGCTCTGGCCGCGCAGTCCGGGTCACGCATGGCGGTGATCGCCCAGAACGTGGCGAATGCCGATACCCCTGGCTACAAGGCCAAGGATGTCCCTGCGTTCGCCGATGTCTATGCGGCCCAAGGGCTGGAGATGCGTGCCACGCGCAGCGGACACCTTGTCGGTCCATCCCCGGCGACAGGGCCGATCCCCGACATCGTCCGCGGCCACGAATCGCCCAACGGCAACTCGGTCTCGCTTGAGGCCGAGATGGTGAAATCGGTCGAGGCGCGGCAAAGCCACGAGATGGCGCTGGCGATCTACCGGGCGACTTCGGACGTGGTCCGCGCCAGCCTCGGCCGGCCGCGGTAAGGGGGTAGCACATGGGCAACGATCTCCTCTCTTCGCTTTCCTTTGCGGCCTCCGGCATGGAGACGCAGGCGATGCGGCTGCGGCATGTTTCCGAGAACATCGCCAACGCCGACACGCCCGGCTACCACCGCAAGGTGATGACCTTCGAACAGGCCATGGACAGTGGCCTGGTCAGGGCCGGTCCGGTGAAACTGGACCAGACCGATCTGACGAGGATCTATGATCCCGGGCACCCGCTCGCGGATGACACCGGTCACTACGACGGCTCGAATGTCGATCTGGTGATCGAAATCGCTGACGCGCGCGAAGCGCAGCGCAGCTACGAGGCGAACCTCAGGCTGTTCGATCAGACGCGTCAGATGACGCAAAGCCTGTTCGACCTGTTGCGACGGTAAGGGAGATCCAGAATGGACGTGAAGACCTCTTTCGTTTCCCAGGCCTATGCGAATGCCCGGACTGCCGCCGCCCCCCAGCCAAAGGAAGGGGCGGCGGAACAGGGTTTCGCGAAACTGGCCGGAAATTTCCTGGGCGCCTTGCAGGAGCACGAGGCGACGGCCCGGTCCGCCATGACTGGCGGGGCCGATCCCCATGCGCTGGTCCAGGCACTGGCCTCATCGCAGATGGCGGTCGAGACGGTGGCGACAGTCCGCGACCGCGTCGTCGAGGCCTACCAGGAAATCCTGAGGATGCCGGTATGACCGAACCGATGATCTATGACCTGACCCGCCAGGCCCTGTGGATCTGCGTGGTGATCTCGGCGCCTCTGCTCACGATTGCCCTCGTGGTCGGTGTCGTCATCGGCCTGTTCCAGGCCCTGACTTCGGTGCAGGAGATGACGCTGACATTCGTCCCGAAGGCCGCCGTCATGCTGGGGGTCTTCTGGCTGTCGATGAGCTTCATGACTTCGACCTTGGTCTCGTTCTTTACCGAGACCATCATTCCGCAGATCGCGGGGGGCTAAGAGATGGACGCCGCCGGATATGCGACGCTGAACCGCCAGTCTGGCCTGATGCGCGAGATGGGCGTGGTGGCGAACAACATCGCGAATGCCTCCACCACCGGTTTCCGGCGCGAGGGCGTGGTCTTTTCCGAATATGTCGCGGCGCTGGGCCAGGACCCGTCCTTGTCGATGGCCCATGCCAGCGGCCGCCATGTCGATCTGTCGCAGTCGACGCTTAGCCAGACCGGCGGGCAGTTCGACTTCGCGATCCAGGGCGAGGGGTTCTTTCTGATCGAGACGCCGCAGGGCCAGCACCTGACCCGGGCCGGCACCTTCACGCCGTCGGCCGAAGGGGAACTGGTGACGCCGGACGGACACCGGCTGCTGGATGCCGGGGGGGCGCCGATCTTCGTGCCGCCGGATGCGAGGGGCGTGGCAATGGCCTCGGACGGGACCTTGTCCACCGGCGGTCAACCCATCGCCCAGGTCGGGCTCTGGCAGCCTGCGGACCCGCTGTCGCTGCGCCATCAGGCGGGGACGATGTTCTCGGCCGATGCGGTGGAGCCGGCCGAGGGTGCGACGGTTCTGCAGGGGATGCTGGAGGACAGCAACGTCGAGCCGGTCTCCGAGATCGCCCGCATGATCACTGTGCAGCGTGCCTATGAACTTGGTCAGAAATTCCTGGATTCCGAGGACGAACGTGTCCGCGGCGTGATCCAGGCACTTGGTCGATAGGAGGCCGCGATGAAGGCTTTGCAGATCGCTGCAACGGGGATGTCGGCGCAGCAGATGAAGGTCGATGTTGTCTCGAACAACCTCGCGAACATGTCGACCACGGGCTACAACCCCCGCCGCGCCGACTTTGCCGACCTGACCTACCAGCAGGTGGCCCGTCCCGGCAGCGTCACCGCGGCGGATGGCTCGATGCTGCCGACGGGCGTGCAGATCGGGTTGGGCGTGCGGCCCGCAGCGGTGTCGGTGGTGATCGGCCAGGGGACACTGGATGCCACCGGGGGCGACCTGGACCTGGCCATCGACGGCAACGGCTATATCGAGGTGCAGATGCCCTCGGGCCAGATCGGCTATACGCGCGACGGTGCGCTGAAACGGTCGGCCGAGGGGCTGATCGTGACCTCTGACGGCTATCCCGTGGTGCCGGGAATCACCATCCCGACGGACGCGCGGGGGCTGACGATCTCGCCCTCTGGCGAAGTCTGGGCTGATTTCGCCGACCGGGTCGATCCCGAGCTGATCGGCCAGATGACGATTTCGTCCTTCCCGAACGAGAAGGGGCTGGAGGCGATCGGGTCCAACCTCTTTCTGGAAAGCCCTGCCTCGGGCACGGCCTTCTCGGGCGCGCCGGGGCAAGAGGGTCTGGGGACGCTGCGACATGGCTACCTGGAGTCAAGCTCGGTCGACGCGGTGCGCGAGGTGACGGAGCTTATCAAGGCGCAGCGCGGATATGAGCTGAACGCCAAGGTGATCACGGCCGCCGACCAGATGCTGGCCGCAACGACGCAGGTGCGCTGATGCTGAGGGTCCTGCTCCTGGTCGCCCTTGCGGCCCCCGCCTCGGCGGAAAGCCTGGTCGCGACGCGGACGATCCGGGCGAAGACCCTGATCGCCCCCGAGGATCTGACCCTGGTCAGCGCCGAACTTCCCGGTGCGCTGAGCGATCCGGCGCTGGCCGTGGGGCTGGAGGCGCGCGTCTCGATCCATGCCGGAAGGCCGGTGCGACCGGGAGACCTGGGTCCACCGACTCTGGTCGAGCGCAACCAGCTGGTCACGCTGGTCTTTGTGTCCGGCGGGCTGGCGATCTCGACCGAAGGTCGCGCCCTGGCCCGGGGGTCGGACGGCGATCAGATCCGGGTGATGAACCTGGGCTCACGGAATACGGTCACGGGTCGCGTCGGCCCGGACGGAGCAGTCTATGTCGGATGGAATGGATAAGATGATGATGCGGTCCTGGATGATTTTGACAGTGGCGCTGGCCGGCTGCGGCAAGCTGGAACAGGTCGGGCGCGCGCCCGAGTTTTCGGGGCTGGCGGGAACGGACCAGCACTATGCGATGTATGCCTCGTCGCTGCCCGAAGATCAGCCGCCCGCCGCGATGTCGGATGGATCGTCGCTTTGGACCGGTGGCACTCAGTCGCTGTTCGGAGACCGGCGCGCCGCGCAACGGGGGGACATCCTGACCGTGGTGATCGAGATCGACGACAGCGCCTCGATCTCGAACTCGACCGGCCGCAGCCGCAATGGCGAGCAAAGTGGCGGCATCCCCGATCTTCTTGGCATCCCGCAGCGGCTGAACGAAAGCCTGCCCGAGGGGGCCAGCATGGGCGACGCCTTTGACATGAACTCGTCGTCGACCTTCAGGGGCCAGGGCTCGGTCGCGCGAAAGGAGAGGTTGACCCTCCGCATCGCGGCAACGGTGGTCGAAGAGCTGCCGAACGGCGTGCTGAAGATCGAGGGTCAACAGGAAGTCCGGGTCAACTTCGAGATGCGTGAGCTGATCGTGACCGGCTATGTCAGGCCCACCGACATCTCGCGGCAGAACGAAATCACCTACGACAAGATCGCGGGTGCCCGGATCGCCTATGGCGGCCGCGGCCAGATCACCGACATGCAACAGCCGACCTATGGCCAGCAGGTCGCCGACATCGTGATGCCGTTCTGATCATGGGCAAGCTCATTCCCGTCATTCTTGCACTGGTCGGCCTTGGGGGGGGCGTGGGCGCGGGACTGTTCCTTCGCCCCGCCCCGCCGCCTCAGGATCAAGCCTCTGCGGCCGCAGACAAGGCCGCGGAAGACGCGGAACACGCCGAGACAGGTGAAGGCGAAGAGGGAGAGCCAAGGGAGGGCGTGCCGGAATATGTCAAGCTGAACAACCAGTTCGTGGTCCCGGTTGTCGAAGAAGGGCGGGTCGCCGCCTTGGTGGTCTTGTCCCTGTCCCTGGGGGTCGACCCCGGAAGCACCGAGATGGTCTATCTGCGCGAGCCGAAGCTTCGGGATGCCTTCCTGCAGGTGATGTTCGATCACGCCAACACCGGCGGCTTTTCGGGCTCGTTTACCGATGGCTCGAACCTTGTCGTCCTGCGCACCGGCCTGAAAGAGGCGGGGGCGCAAGTGCTGGGGCCGGTGATCACCGACGTTCTGATCACCGACATCGCACGTCAGGACAGCTGAAGGCTATCGCCTCGGCTTCAGCCGCGATGCAAGGCCTTGCAGGGCCTGCACGCGGCCGAAGGCTGTCTGAGCCTCGCTGCGGGCCGCCATCCAGTCCACCGTCTGCCGGGCGATCACCAGGTTCAGCTCGGACCGGCGCTGGTCGGCCCAGCGGTCGTAGGTCAGCGCCACCTTTTCGGCCGTGACCGGCTCCAGATCCGTCGCGGCGGCCGACAGATCCAGCGCGGCAATCTGCTGTCGGCTGCGCTCCAGCTCTGCGGCGGCGCCGCGCAGCCGGCCGAGGCGTTGGTCAAGCACAAGCTGCGCCAGCTCTGCCATGCGGGCGATGTCGGCGAGTTTGGTCATTTCCGCCGCGCCCTTCTGCGCATCGCCTCGGCAAAGCGGATCGCCGCGGCGACCGCCCGGTACTGTTCGACCCGGATTTCCTGGCCGACCTCGACGGTGGCATGGATCGCGCGCGCTGTCGGCGGGTCGCGGTGGATCGGCACGCCGTGTTCGGCGGCCCGTTCCCGGATCTTGCGGGCGATCTCGTCCACGCCCTTGGCCACGCAGACTGGAGCGCCGCCCTTGGCGCGGTCCCACTTCAGCGCCACGGCATAGTGCGTCGGGTTCACGACCACCACATTGGCCGAAGCCACATCCGAAAGCATGTTGCTTGCCGCAACCTCCTGCGCGCGCTGGCGGCGGGCGGCTTTCAGATGCGGGTCGCCTTCGCTTTCCTTGAATTCATCCATCACCTCCTTGCGCGACATGCGCTGCCGCTGGCGATGCTGGTGGTTCTGCCAGACGAAATCCACTCCGCCCAGAATCAGCTGAATGAGGAAGACGATCGCCAGGAAGTGCAGGGTCATCCGGGCCATCAGCGCCCCCGACATGGCCGGCGTCAGGTAAAGGGTGGCCAGGATCTCCTCCAGCCGTTCGGCGATGAAGTAGTAGAGGACCAGCGCGACCAGACACAGCTTGACCGTGCTTTTCGCAAACTCCACCAGCCCCTCGACGCCGAACTTGTGCCCAGCCGTTTCGATCAGCGATATCCGCGACAACTTGGGCGCAAGCTTGCTGGGCGCGACGACGAAGCCCCGTGTCGCGACGAGAAATGCCAGCACCAGCACGGGTCCCAGCACAAGAAGTGCCAGCGGAGGTCCGGCAACGGCCAGCAGGATGCCTCCGACCGGGCCACTTCCGCCCGCCATCACCAGGGACGACAAACGGTCGGCCTGGTCCAGCAGGACCATCCCCGCACTTCCCGAGCTTTGGACGGCCCAGGCTCCGAAGATGAAAAGCGCCAGCAGGAAGCCCCCGGTCGCAACGGCGGTCTGCAGGTCCGCCGACTTTGGAATGTCGCCGTCCTCGCGGGCCCGGTCGAGCTTTTGTTGCGAGGCTTCGTGTTCCTTGTCGTCTTCGTCTTCCTCCTCGCTCATGGCAGCACCGCGAAGGGTTGATCCAGGTGGGACATGAAGGCGTCCAGCCAGACCGCAAGCAGGACCGGTGTTGCGACGGCAAGCAGGGCAAGCCCGCCAAGGGTCAGCGCCGGGGCCCCGACCATCGCCACCATCAGCGTCGGCATGGCGCGGTTGATGGCCCCCAGAGCCAGATTGTAGATCAGCGAGGCGATCACGAAAGGTGCCGCAAGCGCAAAGGCCAGGCTGAAGGTGCGCCCGATCAGTGCCAGGCCCCAGTCAGCCGCGGCGGCGGCAGAATGGTGCACTCCGGCGGGAAGGATGTCGTAGGAAACAAGCACGAATTCGGCGGCGCGGACGTGCAATCCGGCCGCCATTGCCAGCGCAATCCCGGCCATGATCAGCAGGTTGCCGATCGCTGGCTGCGGCTCGGGGGCGACGCCGGAAAAGAGCTGCGACAGGGTGGTCGCCTGGGCGATCATCGAGGCGGCAGTCTGCAACGACGCGATGAAGAGCCGCAGTCCGATGCCAAGGATCAGTCCGGAGACAGCCTCTCCGCCAAGGGCAAGGAGGGAGGGCGGGACGTTCTCGGCACGGATGCGCTCGGCCAGCAGAGGCGCGACCACCAGGGTCAGGCAGACCACAAGGGCAAGCTTGATGCGCTGCGGGACGGCAGGATCGCCGAAGCCCGGCATCAGCGCGACCACCGCACCGATCCGGACAAAGGCCAACGCCGTCGCCCAGGCGAGGCTCTCGGCCAGGCCCAGCAGTCCCGAGAGGTCGGCGATGATCTGGTTCACGCCGGCACCTGGCCGATCAGGGCCGGTCGGGCATCGGTCCCGATCTCCTCGTAGGACAGGACGGGCATGTGCAGTCCCTTGGCATGGACCACCGTCCGCAGGAAGCGCCGACGCCCGACCGAGGTGACGAGCGCCGGGTAGACCCCACCTTCGGCCGCGCGATTGGCCCGTTCCGTCAGCCCGTTGGCCAGCCGGGCGAAGATTTCCGGCGGCAGGGCGACGTCGCGCTGGCCGCGGTCGCTGTCGATCTGATAGGTCGAGAAGGTCCTTTCCCAGTCCGGAGCCAGCTGGATCAGCGGAACCGAACCATCCGGGCGCTTCAGTTCGGCGATGATCTGGAAGCCCAGACGCTGGCGCACGTGTTCGCAGATCGCCTCGGGCGTGCCGAATTGCCGCGCTTCGGCCACCGATTCCAGGATCAGCGGCAGGTTGCGGATCGAGACCCGTTCGTCCAGCAGCAGCCGCAGGACGGCATGAAGCAGATCGACCGGCACCTTGTCCGGGATCAGCTCGTCCAGGAGCCGCCGGTTCGCTTCGGCACGGATCGGGTCCGACAACTTGACGAACTCGTCAAGCAGGCGGCGCAGTCCGCGCAAGGTGAGAAGCCGCGCCAGGTTCGACTTCAGCACTTCCAGGAGGTGGGTCGCCAGAACTTCGGTCGGAGACACGACGGTCAGCCCGGACAGTGCCGCATCCTCCTGCTGGTCGGGATTGATCCAGCGCGCAGGGGCGCCATAGACCGGCTCGCGCGCGTCCAGCCCGTCCGGCGCCGGAACGCCGTCGTTCAGCAGGACCAGGACCCGGTCGGGATAGAGCCGATCGGAGACGCGCTCGACGCCCTGAAGCCGGATGCGGTACTGCCCCGGAGACAGCGCGCTTTCGTCGGTCAGGCGGATCTCGGGCAGGATGAAGCCATACGCGGTCGCCACATGGTTGCGCATGTTGGCGATCCGGCTGTCGAGTCCGGTTGCCGGGTCCAGCACCATCGACACCAGGTTCGGCGCGAATTCGATGTGGATGTCGTCGAAATCGAGCACATCGCCGATCGAACGCGGTTTCGGCGCGTCCAGGGTTGCGGGGGGCAGGACCTTTGGCGCGGACGCACGGCGGGACTGCAAGAAGGTCATCGTCCCAAGCCCGACTGCGGCAAGCATGAACGGGAGGAACGGCATCCCCGGCACAAGTGCAAACAGCGCCATCAGCGCGGCCACGGTGCCAAGCGCGCCGGGATAGCGACCGAGCTGGGCAAAGAACGAGACATCCGCCGCGCCCTTCTGGCTGCCCTTGGCCAGCAGCAGTGCCGCCGCGACCGAGATGATGACGGCCGGGATCTGACTGACGAGGCCATCGCCCACCGTCAGGATCGTGTAGGTCTCGAAGGCCGTGGCCGTGTCGAGTTCGTGGACGAAGATGCCGACGATGAGGCCGACCACGATGTTCAGCGTGGTGATCAGCAGGCCCGCGATCGCATCGCCCTTCACGAACTTCGATGCGCCATCCAGCGAGCCGAAGAAGTTCGTCTCGGCCAATTCCTGTTCGCGCCGCCGCTTTGCCTCCTCATGGTCGATCGCCCCGGCGGAAAGGTCGGAATCGATGGCAAGCTGGCGGCCCGGCATGCCGTCCAGCGCAAAACGTGCGCCCACCTCGGCCATCCGCCCGGCGCCCTTGGTGATCACGATGAAGTTGACGATCAGCAGAACGATGAAGATCACCAGGCCCAGGATCAGGCTGCCGCCCATGATGAACTCGGCGAACCCCTCGATCACATGGCCGGCAGCATCCGTTCCAGTGTGGCCCTGTCCGATGATCAGCTTCGTCGACGACACGTTCAGCGCAAGCCGCAGCAAGAGAGATGCAAGCAGGATGGTCGGAAAGGCCGAGAAATCCAGCGGGCGGTCGATGAACAGCGTCACCGTCAGCATCAGGATTGCCAGGGCGAAGGAAACGGCCAGCCCAAGGTCCAGCATCCAGGCCGGGACAGGCAAGATCATCATCACGATCACCGCCATCAGGCCGATGGCCAGAAGGATCGTCGGCCGGAACACTGCGGCGGTAAATCCCTTGATCATCTTACGGCGCCCCGATCAGTCGAACGCCGCCCGGACTGGCCGGGACAAGCGAGCCACCTGACCCGGTCGATCCCGCGACCAGCAGGGGAAACCGGTTCGCGCGTTCGGATGGACCGGGACCTGAGTCATCAGCCTGCGGCACGCCGGCTTCCAGTTGGGCGTAGGCAGCCTCGAACCTGGCCTGGTATGCGGTGGCGAACTCGGGCGTCGCGGAGTGGTAGGCTGCCGCAGCAAGGGCCCAGTCACCGGTCTGCGCAAAGTGGTCGGAAAGGTACTCTGCAGCGTAAAGGGCGTTCTGCGCGGGGTCGAGCATGTCGGAAACCGATGCGAACCCCTCGGCGTGCCAGCGATAGTTCAACTGGAAGCAGCCCAGATCGACGTTGGTGGCCCCCTGCCGCAATGCCGCCGCCGCCTCTGCTTCGGCTTCTCCGGCGCTGTCGAACCAGCGGCCGTCGCCACCGAAATTCACTGTCCAGGGCCAGGGACGTCCGCCGCGTCCTGTCTCGACCATGGAAACCGCGTGCAGGACGGAAAAGGGCACCCCGGTTTGTTCGGCGGCATCGGAGGCGGCTTGCAGGCAAAGATCTGAAGGATCGCCGCGTCCCTGGGCCAGAACAGCGGTCAGGAACAGAGCCAGGGCTGCGGTCGGCGGCGTCTTGAGTATTCGTCTGTGGGGCATTTCTCGCTCCACCCCGCGCGTTCTGCCGAGGTCGCCTCTCAGACTAGTGGGCGAATCTTTCTGGCTGGTTACCAGGCTTAATTGCCATTCGGTGGTGGCACTTCGGCCAAGAGCGCATCGATCGCGTCGCGTGCGGCAAGACTGGCCTCGACCGAGAGACTGCCGCGGCCAAGCAGGCCGGTTGTTTCAGCATCCGCCAGCGGTTGGGCAAGATTGGCTGTGGCCTGCCAAGGCACCGCCGTCTCAGGGGCCAGGCCGGACCAGTTGCCCTCCCACAGGCCGACGCGGGAGGCGGTTTCGCTGTCCCCGGCCCTGGAGAGTGCCACCTGCGCCGCCGAAAGATCACCCAGCAGCAGCAACGCTCTGGCGCGCATCGCCTCGGCTTCGGGATCAGAGATGCCGTCCAGCAACGCAAGGGCAACCGCCGGATCACGGCGGCTCAAATGTGCTTTTGCCGCCGTCATGCGCAACTCGACCGGATCTGACGCAACAACTGGTCCAAGCCAGACAAGCGCCGAGTCCGGGAATCCCAGTGCGAGCAATCGGGCCGCCATCGCGAGCGCGACGTCCGCGGCAACCTCCGGCCGCGACGCATCCGTCGGAAGCACGGCCTGGCGTAGGAAGTCGTCGTCAGCAGCGCGGGCCTGGATGACCCGCCAGAGATCCGAAAGCGCGGAGGGTGCGGGGTCGGTATCGAAGGCAGCCTGGCCTTGGTCCGACAGGGCAAGCGCCAGCGCGATGGCACGGTCAACCTCGGCGCCGACCTCGCCGTCTTCGGTTTCGCCGCGAATCGCCATCAAGGCTTCCGCAATCTGCGGGTCCATCGGCTGCAGCTTGTGGAAATGCGTTTCGACAAGGGCGACGAGATTCTCGGCGCGGTCGCCATCCAGAGCCACGGCCGTCTCGGCATGAGCTTGCGCGGTGACGGCATCTCCCTGCTGCAGGCTGGCCTTTGCATCGATGAGAGCGACAGTTCCCAGGTCTACGTCCGGTGACCGCTCCATCGCGTCACGGATGATCCGAACCGCTTCGGCATCGTCGCGCGCAAGGAATCTCTCGGCCAGGGCGGGCCCAAGATGGCGCCGCTGATGGGCGGGCAGCGCAAGGAAGGCCTGAAGAATGGCGTCGCGGTTCACGGCGGGCCCGGCGGGAAAGCGATCATGCGCCAGTGCCGCCCAAAGCGCGGGCGGTCCCTCACACTCCAGCATTCCGAGGAAGGGAGACAGGGGATCGGTCTCGCCGTCGACCAGATGCGACATCGACCGATACAGCGGCGCTGCGTCGCTTGCGGACCCGTCACCCAGCATGGCGAGGTGCTGCCGCGCCTCGACACCGAAGCCCAGATAAAGCAACTGTCGCGTCGACCGCAGGACCGAGCCGTCGTCGGGCAGGTCGAACTCACCATAGAGGTCGGCGCGCGCTGCCACCAGCAGATCGTGCGGCAGAAGGTCGTCGCCCCAGCTGGCAAGGTCGACAAGCTTGGGGTCCGCGCAAGAGGGTGGCATTTCATTCTCGGCGATCAATGCTCCGGGGTTGGTCACTGTCACGCCGGCGGCCTCGCCGATCCTGATGTGCGACCAGGGTAGCTCGGAACGGTCGACTGCGGGCTGTTTCGGGGGCTTGCCGGGCAGCCTCATGTCAACCACGCCCTCTGCGGCACCCTTGGCGATCTGTTCCAGAAGCTCGTCCCGCAGAGGTTCCAGCGACACGGTTCCCGTATCAAGCGGCAGCGGCAGGGCGAAGTCCGCGACAGGACTGGCGGTGCGGTCGGCGAGCCATTCATAGGCCCGCGCGGGACCCGGAACCGGGGGAGCGACGGTCGTCGCAGCAAACGCCGCCTCGAAGGCCGAGCCTTCCGGGGCAGGACCTTCCCGGATGTCCAGCACGACAATCCCGTCCCCGTATTCGAACGGGAAGATATGGCAGTCGCACCCGAGGACCACAGACAACGCCCCGCTGGTTGGATCGACCATCAGATCCGCCAATCTGGCGCGCGGTATCCGCTGCCAGACGGTCGAAAGATCGTAGTCGGGCTGGCTTCCGTCCCGAGCGGCGAATGCGTAGCCGTTCTGGGTTCGTCCGACAGACCACTCTGTTCCTGCAGGCAGCTCGATCACCAGGCGGGTGAAATCGCCATGCTCGCCGGACAGGACCCGGGCGGTCTGGGCCTGCGCCTGGACACTGAGCACCAGCAGCAAGAGCAGCGCGCGGATCATGCGGCATCCTGCTTGAGGGAGCGCATGGCCTCTTCCAGGTCGCTGAAGCCGGGGCGGAGGTGGTGCGGAGTGTTCTGGCGACCGACCTCGATGCAGATGTTGGCCGGGTGGCGATGAAGGTTGGCCACCAGCACCTCGCGGATCATCTGGTAGAAGTGGCTGTCCTCTTCCACCACTGCCTTCACGCGCGAGGCGAAAGGGCCCATTAGACCGTAGGCCAGGAACACGCCGAGGAAGGTTCCGACCAGAGCGCCGCCGATCATCTTGCCCAGAACTTCGGGCGGCTGGTCGATCGAGCCCATCGTCTTGATCACGCCCAGCACGGCCGCGACGATCCCCAGAGCGGGAAGCCCGTCCGCCATTGTCTGCAGCGCATGGCTGGAGTGCATCGCGTGGTTCAGCGTCGCCTCCATCCGCTTGTCCAGCACCTCTTCGACCTGGTGGGGGTCATCGTAGTTCATCGACGCCGCGCGCATCGTGTCGCAGATGATGTCCATCGCTTCGTGGTCGTGCTGGATCCGGGGATACTTGCCGAAGATCGCCGATGTGCCGGGCGATTCGATATGTTCCTCGAGCGCGACCGGATTTGCGCGCGCCAGGCGGATCAGTTCGAACAGAAGGCACAACAGGTCGCGGTAGTCGGCGGGCTTCCATCTTGGCCCCTTGAAGACCTTTCCCACGTCCTTCAGCGTGTGCTTCACCGCCGCCATGTCGTTCGAGATCAGGAATGCCCCGACTGCGGCCCCGCCGATCATGATCATCTCGAAGGGCAGCGCTTTGAGGATGATGCCCATCTTGCCGCCGGCAAGCATGTAGCCGCCGAAGACCATGACGAAGATGACGGCGATACCGACGAAGCCGAGCATGTTGATGTCCTGTGTCGGGTTGCGTTCCGGCCAGTATCGCGGGCGTGGGTTAAGACTCTCTGACCGAGGTCACTCTTTCGGGACCCCGGCATTGCGCCCGGCGACGATGACGCTGACGCCATAGGCCGCCTCGGCGGACATGCCCGACAGGATCGCCGCCGCCGATTCGGGTGGCATCCGGCCAAGGAAGCCGGCGGCGAATTCGGGCGCCATCGTCTCGAAGAGCGCAGCCGCATCCTTGGGCTTCATCGCCTGGTAGACCGCCGTCAGGTTCTGGATGTCCTCCTCGGCGGCCCCGTCAGCCAGCGCGAGCGTCGACTTCAGCTCTGCTTCGACGGCCTTCATCTCCTCCAGGCGCCTGGAAATCGCCGCCTCGGCCAGAGCGAGCGCGGCAAGCCGGTCCTGCAAGGCCGCTTCCTGTGCGGCGACCCGCTCTTCGCGCAGGGTCAGGGCTTCGGACAGGGCGCTGGGCATCTCGCAGGTTGCCGGGGCCTCGATCGTGGCGGCTTCCTCCTCGGACTTTGCAAGCGCCGCACCGATGCCCGAGCCGAGACGCAGGGCACCTGACGATGCAAAGAGCATGGCCACAACGAAAAGTGCGCCGTGCCCGGCGCGACGGCGGCGGCTCATTCTGCGGGCTCCAGCTCATCGCGCGGGGCACGACGGCGCACGAAGCGCAGACGACGCTCTTCTTCCAATGGCTCCTCGGCCACCGGGCGGGCGGGGGGCGCCTTCGGGTCGGGCAGGTCATGCAACGAGGCGACCAGCAGCTCCAGCTTCCGCGCCACCGCCTCGCCCCGCGCGGTCAGCGCCTCGAGACTTTCGGCCGAGCCGTTCGCGGCCCCGCGAGCCTTCTCCAGCGCGACGGTCATGTCGTCGACCTGGGCAGACAGCACCGCAATCGCCCCGCCCATTCCAGTTTCCAGCGTGGTGAACTTCTTCAGCCGGGTCGAGAGCACGTAGCAGTAGATCGCGGCTCCGAAAGAGCCTGCCATCAGAAGGATATCGGCGATCAGGTCCATGATTTGCGTCCTAGTTCAGCACGAATTCGGTGATCAGAAGGTCGCGCACCCGGCCCTCGCCCGTGACAACCTGGATCCGGCGCAGCATCTGCGCGCGCAGCCGCGCCATCGCCTGCGGATCTTCGATCGAGGCCGTATCAATGGCGCGCAGGTAGCTGTTCACCACGTCAAGGATGCGCGGTGCCAGGGTCGTGACATCCGCCGCAGCGCTGTCGGCGACCTCCAGCTGCGCGGTGAAGCGCAGATGCTCGCTGCCCGAATCGGGGCCAAGGGAAATGACGATGGTTTGCAGCGGAACGAAGGCGATGCCGGTCAACGGACCGGGGACAGGCTCTTCTTTCGCATGGTCTTCGCTTTTCCCCAGGATCAGGCCGGAAAACGTGGCGTAGAAGCCCCCGCCACCCAGCGCCAGGGCCAGGACCAGACCGATCAGCAGCGGCTTCTTCGACCGCAGCTTCGGTGGCTCTTCCACTGCGGCTTCCGCACTTGCCATGTTCACGCTCCGTTTCTCGGGACAAGGCAACCATAAGCCAAAGGTCACTAACCGATTGTTAAGTCCGACCGGCGAAAGCTTGGCGCACGGCAGAACCGCCGGACCCGGAGAATCGCCTTGCAGAACGTGATCGACATCTGGACCAAGCTTGACCTGCGCCGCCGCGTCATCGTCGTCGGGGCCACACTTGCCATGTTCGCGGCAGTGCTTGCCCTGAGCCGGATGGCCGGCCAGCCGGAAATGGGTCTGCTTTACGCAGGGTTGGAGCCTGGTGCGGCGGGTGAAGTCGTGGCCGCGCTGGACCAGCGCGGCGTGGCCTACGAGATTCAGGGCGACTCGATCCTGGTCGATGTCAGCCAGCGCGATGCGCTGCGCATGGCGCTGGCGTCCGAGGGACTGCCTGCGGCGGGTGGCGGTGGCTATGAACTCCTTGATTCTCTGTCGGGTTTTGGCACCACGTCGCAGATGTTCGACGCCGCCTACTGGCGCGCGAAAGAGGGCGAGATTGCCCGGACGCTGCTGGCGATGCCCGAGGTCAAGGCCGCGCGCGTCCATATCGCCAGCGCCCCGACCCGGGCCTTCCAGCCCGAATCGCAGGCCACGGCCTCGGTGACGCTGACCACGGCCTCGGGCAGCCTCAGCGAGGCACAGGCCCGCGCGATCCGCCACCTGGTGGCCAGCGCGGTCGCCGGGATGGCGCCGGATTCGGTGCAGATCATCGACACGGTCGCGGGCCTGATCGGCGGAGAGGAGTCGGAAGGTTTCGCGGCCGGCGATGCGGCAGATCGTGCCGCGGCGATCAAGGGCAACGTCGAGCGTCTGCTGGCCGCCCGCGTGGGCGCAGGCAAGGCGGTTGTCGAGGTCTCCATCGACCTTGTCTCCGAGCGTGAGGCGATCACCGAGCGCAAGTTCGATCCCCAGGGCAGGGTCGCGATCTCCTCCGAGACGGAAGAGCGCAGCGGATCCAGCACCGAGCCGGGTGGTGCGGTGACGGTGGCTTCGAATCTGCCGGAAGGCGATGCCGCTGCGGGTGGCCAGGGCCAGAGCCAGACCTCCGAAACCCGCGAGCGGGTGAACTACGAGGTCTCGGAAACCCAACGCGAGATTCTGCGCAACCCGGGCGGAGTGCGGCGGATGACGGTGGCCGTGATGGTCGACGGCGTGGCGACAGTTGCCGAAGACGGCACCCGGACCTGGGCACCGCGGCCTGAAGACGAGCTGGCCACGCTGCGCGAGCTTGTCGCCTCGGCCGTGGGGCTTGATGAGGCGCGCGGCGATGTGCTGACGCTGAAATCGCTTGAGTTCCAGGAGCTGCCGCTGCCCGCCGGGACCGAGGCGACCACCAGTCTCTTGCCGCCGCTGGGCCGGATCGACGTGATGTCGATGATCCAGACCGCAGTCCTTGCCCTGGTGGTGCTGCTTCTTGGGCTTTTCGTGATCCGGCCCGTCCTGACTTCGGCCAATCGGGCTGCCTTGCCGGCACCCGAGTCGCAGCTGGCGCTGCCGTCGGCGCTGGGGGCGGGGGCCATCGCCTTGAACGGCGAAGTGGATGATGGCTTCGACTATGGCGCTTTCGCCAGCAGTCGGCGCGAAATCGGCGAGGGTGACGTGCCCGAGGAGGATCCGGCAACGCGCCTCCGCCGCCTGATCGAGCAGCGCCAGACCGAGTCGATCGAGATCCTGCGGGGCTGGATGGAAACCGAAGAGGGGCGTGCCTGATGTCGGCCTTGCGTCTTGAGGTTTTCGATATTGCCGCGGCGGCTGACGGGTCGGTGCAGCCTCTGGTCGAGGCGGCCGCGGTCGAGGAAGCCAAGGTCGCTTCGTTCGAACAGGGCTATTCCGCCGGCTGGGATGATGCAGTGGCCGCCCAGCAGGGCGATCAGGGGCGCATTCGGGCCGACCTTGCGCGAAACCTGCAAAGCCTTTCCTTCACCTTCCAGGATGCCCGCAGCCATGTCCTGCAGTCCATCAAGCCGCTGATCCTGGAGATGGTGAACCGCCTTCTCCCCGAGGTCGCGCGCGAATCCCTGGCGCCGACCGTGCTGGAGGCAGTGATGCCGATGGCCGAGGAACTGGCGGATGCGCCGCTGATCCTGGTTCTGAACCCGGCGGTCCGCGGCCAGATCGAGGACCTCGTGACCCAGGCAACCGGCTTGCCGATGGTGATCGAGGAGGAACCGACCATGCCCGACGGCCAGGTCTACATCCGTTTCGGGTCCTCCGAGACCAAGGTCGACCTTGGCCAGGTCACCACCGACATCGCCATCGCTGTCCGCGCCTTCTTCAACCTCAACACCTGAGGATACCCAATGGAAGACATTGCCGATACCAACCCGTTCTCCCAGGTCCCGATCGAGGTCACGATCTCGGTGGGCCGCGCGCGCCCGCTGGTCCGCGACCTCTTGCGGCTGTCGAAGGATGCCGTCCTGCAACTGGACCGCAGGGTCGATGATCCGGTCGAGCTTTATGTCGGCGACCGCCTGATCGCGCGGGGGGAACTGACCGAGCTTGAGGGAGAGAATGCCGGACAGCTTGCCGTCCGGCTGACCGAGGTCGCCAACCTGAGAGGCGGGCTGTGAGGCTTGCCCTTGGTCTGTCCCTGGCGCTGGTCCTGCTGGCTGGCCCGGCGCTTGCGCAAGAGATGACGCTGGACTTTGGCGGCGAGGGGCAGACGCTGTCGCTGCGGTCGGTGCAACTGCTGCTGCTGATCACCGTCCTGTCGATCGTGCCGGGGCTGGCGGTGATGGTCACCTGCTTTCCGTTCATCGTCACGGTGCTGTCGATCCTGCGCCAGGCGCTGGGCCTGCAGCAGGCACCGCCGAACATGCTGATCATCAGCCTGGCGCTGTTCCTGACCTGGTACGTGATGGACCCGGTCTTCACCGAGGCCTGGGTGAGAGGCATCGAACCGATGACCAACGGGACGCTGGAGGTGGGGCCGGGCCTGCAGGCGGCCATCGCGCCGTTCCGGGTCTTCATGGCCGCAAGAGTCGATCCCGAGACGCTGCAGACGTTGCAGGACCTGCGGTCAACCGCGACGATCACGGCGACGGACGCGCCGCTGTCGTTGCTGGTGCCGTCGTTCCTTTTGTCCGAGATCCAGCGGGCCTTCGAGATCGGGTTCATGATCTTCCTGCCGTTCCTGATCATCGACCTTGTCGTCGCGGCGATCCTGATGTCGATGGGGATGATGATGGTCCCTCCGGCCATCGTCTCCTTGCCGTTCAAGCTGGTCTTCTTCGTCGTGGCCGACGGCTGGGCGCTGATTTCCGGGGCGCTGGTCCGAAGCTATTTCTGAACGGGCGGTGGGCGGATCGCCCACCCTACTCCCGGCTTTCCGCGATGGGCGTCAGTCCAGGATCCGGCCGGTCTCGATCCACCAGAAGGGGTGCGCGGCGCGCAGGGCGCGGGAAGCCCTGAGGGCCGCTTCGGAACTGGCGAAAAGCGCGAAATGCGTACCGCCAGAGCCGGACATCCGGGCAAGCAGGCAGCCGGGCACGGCCTCCAGCGCGGCCTGCACATCGACAAGGATCGGGGCGACTTCGCGCGTGGAAGCGACGAGATCGTTGCGGCTATGGGCGGCAAGCCAGGCAGCAAAGGCCTTTGCGGTGGCAAGGGCCGCGGACGGAAGGTCCGGCAGCGGAGGGTTGTCGCGCGCGGTCAGCCTGGCAAAGACCTGGGGCGTCGGGACCGGCAGGCGCGGGTTCACCAGGACACAGGCGAGGGGCGGCAGGGCCGGGAGGGGAGTGACATGCTCACCGATCCCGGTCATCCGCGACGGTCGGCCCGAAAGGCAGACCGGGACGTCGGCGCCAAGCTGCAGGACCTCGCTCCCCGAGGGCAGGGGCAGCCCGGTCAGTCGCGCCAGCGCCCGCAGGGCCGCCGCCGCATCCGCCGAACCGCCGCCGATGCCCGAGGCCACCGGCAGGCGCTTGTCCAGGATCAGCGCCGCGTCCTCGACCCCCATCAGGCGCGCGGCCCGCAGCACCAGGTTGTCGGGTTCCGCCTGCAGCCCTGCCCCTTCCGGCCCGGCCACCACCAGCGAAAGGCCATGTGAGGGGGCGGCGAACACCCGGTCGGCCACATCGGCAAAGACGACGAGGCTGTCCAGCAGATGGTAGCCGTCCAGCCTGCGTCCGGTCACATGCAGACAGAGGTTGATCTTGGCTGGCGCGGTCTCGGCGACCGCCTCAGTTGCCATTCTCGGCGGCCTTGACCGGGGCCGGGGCGGTGCCCTCCTCGGCCCTCACCACATCGAGACCGACCTCAAGCTTGCGCAGGATGCGGGCCTTGTCCGTCTCGGTCGGCCCGAACGAAAGCGCGCGGCGCCACTGGAACCGGGCCTCGAGCTTGCGGTCATTCATCCAGTAGACATCGCCCAGATGGTCGGTGACGATGGGATCGACCGGCTCAAGCAACGAGGCTCGCTCCATCGGCTCCAGCGCATCGGCATAACGGCCAAGCTTGAAATAGGCCCAGGCGAGGCTGTCGATGATGTAGCCCTGATCGGGATCACCGGCGACGGCAAGCTTGATCATCTCCAGCGCCTCGTCCAGCTTTTCGCCGCGGTCGACCAGACCGTAGCCCAGGTAGTTCAGCACCTGCGGCTGGGTCGGGTTCAGCTCTAGCGCGCGGCGGAAATCGGCCTCGGCCGGGGCCCAGTCCCCCGACTGTTCGTGGCAGATGCCGCGGTAGAAATACAGCACCCAGTCCTCGGTCTGGGCCGCCTTGGCAAGATCGATGGCAGCGGTATAGGCGACCTCGGCCTCGTCGAAGCGGTCCTCGCCGCGCAGAAGGTCGCCCAGGGCAAAATGCACGCGCCAGATGTCGCCGTTGCTGCGCGACAGGGCCTGCAGCGCCTCGATCGCGGCATCGGCGCGGCCCATCGACCGCAACGCCCCGGCGCGACCGATCTCGGCGGTGACGAAGGCGGGGTGCGTCGGCGGGAAGACGGCATAGGCGTCGGCGGCAAGATGGTGTTGGCCCAGCTCCTCCAGCACGTCGGCCGTCAGCAGCAGGGCGTCGGTGTGGTCGGGGCGCAGATAGCCCGCGATGCGCAGATGAAGCAGCGTGTAGACCGGGTCCGCCTCGCCGTTCAGGGCGGTCGAGATCGAGAAGAAGACCTCGGAAATTCCGTCGCGGGCCGACGTCACGGTGTCGAAGGGCATCGGCTCGCCAGCCGCAAGCCGCCTGCGGACGGCATCGACAATCGGGTCGGGATCACTGCCGAAAGTGCGGTCCAGAAGCGTCAGTGCCTCGGCGTTGCGTTCCAGCTGGCTGAGGATCTGGGCATGGGCGAAGACGCCCCGGCGCATGACGTAGATCGGCCCGGCCGCGCGGCCGGACAGGATTTCGTCCGCGCCTTCGAAGTCGCCGACCGAGGCAAGGGCAAGCGCCTTGTGGTAGTAGCCGAAGGCCTCGAACCCCTTCTGTGTGGTCACGGCATCGAAGGCCTCGACCGCATCGGACATCTTGCCTTCGCCAACCTTGGCCCAGGCCGCGACGAGGGCATTCGTCAGCTGGCCGACATCGCGCCCGGCCTCGGTCGCGGCCAGGATCGCGGCATAGTCCTCGCGCTGGGCCTCATCGGCGAGAAGCGCCATTTCGGCAAGCTGGCTGGCCTCGCCCTCGACCGCCTTGCGAAGCTTGGCGGCCTCGATCGCAAGGGCGAAGTCGCCGATGCCGAGTTCCGCCAGGATCGCGCCGTCCAGCAAGCGGGGGTTGGAGGAATCGGCGATGATCGCCTTGCCATACCAGGTCGCGGCGGCACGGAAGTCGTTTTCGGATTCGGCGATGCGGGCGGCAAGGTAGGCCCCGCTGTCGACCGTGTCGTCTGCCCTGAGGGGTGTGCCCATCGCGGCAGCGAGGAGAAGGGCGGTCAGAGTGCGGGACATGATCTGGCGCATCGGCCTCTCCTGTTGGGTCAGGCGAAGGTAGCCCGACACCGAAGCCTGCGCAATGCAGCGGGGCCCGACCTTGCGGCCGGGCCTTCGGGATTCGGACAAGCTTTCGTGAGTCGTCACATGTTGGGATAGTTCGGCCCGCCGCCGCCCATCGGCGTGGTCCAGACGATGTTCTGCGACGGGTCCTTGATGTCGCAGGTCTTGCAGTGGACGCAGTTCTGGAAGTTGATCCGGAAGGTGGCGTCCTGACCTTCGCCCAGCACTTCGTAGACCCCCGCCGGGCAATAGCGCTGCGCGGGTTCGGCGTATTTCGGCAGGTTGACCGAGATCGGGATCGAGGGGTCCTTCAGCACCAGATGCGCGGGCTGGCCCTCGTCATGGTTGGTGAAGGAAAAGGCGACGTTGGTCAGCCGGTCGAACGACAGCTTGCCGTCGGGCCTGGGGTAGTCGATGGTCTTGTGGTCCTTGGCCAGGCCCGTGGCGGCAGCGTCCGACTTGCCGTGGCGCAGCGTGCCAAAGGCGGTCAGGCCGATGGTGTTCAGCCACATGTCCACTCCGCCACCCATCAGGCTGGCGACAAGGCCGTATTTCGACCACAGGGGCTTGACGTTGCGGACCTTCTTCAGGTCGCGGCCGATGGCGCCCTGGCGGACGTCGGTTTCGTAAGCCGCAAGCTCATCCCCGGCGCGACCGGCGGTGATCGCGGCATGCGCGGCCTCGGCGGCGGCCTTGCCCGAGAGCATGGCGTTGTGGTTGCCCTTGATGCGGGGCACGTTCACCAGACCCGCCGAGCAACCCAGCAGCGCCACGCCGGGGGCGACCAGTTTCGGGATCGACTGCCAGCCGCCTTCGCTGATCGCGCGGGCGCCATAGGCGATGCGCTTGCCGCCCTGCAGAAGGTCCGCGACCATCGGGTGATGCTTGAAGCGCTGGAATTCCATGTAGGGGTAGAGGTGGGGGTTCTCATAGTTCAGGTGGACGACGAAGCCGACATAGACCTGATTGTTTTCAAGGTGATAGATGAAGCTTCCGCCGCCGGCGTTCTTGCCGAGCGGCCAGCCCATCGTGTGGGTGACGGTGCCCTCGCGGTGCTTTTCGGGGTCGATCTCCCAGATTTCCTTCATGCCAAGGCCGAATTTCTGCGGGCAGTGGCCTTTGGACAGGTCGTATTTGGCGATCACCTGCTTGGCCAGGCTGCCGCGCACGCCCTCGGACAGGAAGACATACTTGCCGCGCAGCTCCATCCCCGGTTCGTAGGACGGGCCCGGCTCGCGGGTTTCAGGGTCGCGGCCGAATTCACCGGCGACGACGCCGACGACGGCGTCACCCTCGAACACCAGCTCGGAACAGGCCATGCCGGGGAAGATCTCGACGCCCAGCCCTTCGGCCACGCCCGCCATCCAGCGGCAGACGTTGGCCATCGAGACGATGTAGTTGCCGTGGTTCGACATCAAGGGCGGCATCGGCCAGTTCGGGATGCGGATCTGGCCGGCCGGGCCAAGGAAGTAGAAGTTGTCCTCACGCACTGGGGTCTTGATCGGGGCGTCCATCGACCGCCAGTCCGGCAGAAGCGCGTCCAGGCCGCTGGGGTCCAGCACCGCGCCGGACAGGATATGCGCCCCGACCTCGGAGCCTTTCTCCAGCACGACGACCGACCGCTCGGGGTCCAGCTGCTTCAGGCGGATCGCCGCTGACAGGCCCGCGGGACCTGCACCGACGATCACCACGTCATAGTCCATCTTCTCGCGTTGAATGGCGGTCATCGCTTGTCCTTCCCGGCCTTGCCCGGTTCTGAAACCCCGGGTCTGAAACCCCGGTCCTGAAACACTGGTCCTGAAACACTGGCTTCTCGCGGCTTCCCTGTTGCCGCAGCGGCGCCGCAAGGTCAACACTGACGCAACATCACGCCACAGGCGCATCCCGCCGCGAAACTTTCTGTCTTCCGGGCGACCCCCTGTTGCGCGGGCGCGGCATGACCCCTTGCATTTGGACACTCCATCGGGTGAGGTGAAGGGGAGTTGTCCGAAGTCATGGGTCGCACCCCGGCCCGTGGCTTCTTCTTTTACTGTGGAATAGCGATGGAAAAGATCCCGATGACCCGGCGCGGTTTCGATGCGCTGGATGCCGAGTTGAAGCAGCTGAAAACGGTGGACCGTCCGGCGATCATCCGGGACATCGCGGAAGCCCGCGAACACGGCGACCTGTCAGAGAACGCCGAATACCACGCGGCCCGCGAAAAACAGGGCTTCATCGAAGGCCGCATCAAGGAGCTTGAGGGTGTCCTGTCGCTGGCCGACGTGATCGACCCGAGCAAGTTCTCCGGCTCGATCAAGTTCGGAGCCACCGTCACCCTGGTCGATGAGGACAGCGGCGAGGAAAAGACCTACCAGATCGTCGGCGAGGTCGAGGCCGATATCGAGAACGGACTTCTCAACCTGCGCTCGCCCCTGGCCCGTGCTCTGATCGGCAAGGAAGAGGGCGACAGCGTGGACGTGAAGACTCCGGGCGGGACCAAGTCCTACGAAGTCCTGTCGATCCGCTATCTCTGATCAGGGATGCCCTGGTGAAACCGCCGGTAAAGGATCTGCCGAAACGAGAAGCCGGGCTGGGCCAGGGTCCTCTGGCGCAGCTGAACGATCCCCCCCGGCACGGGCTGGAGATCGCAGGCGTCGGGCTGAGCCTGGTCTGGGTGCTGCTGATCCTGGTCTATGTGCTGGTGACACCCCCCGGCAGCGAGACGCGGACCTTGAGTCTGGTGATGACCCTTTTGATGGTATTCCTGCCCATCGCGCTGATCTGGGCCGTTGTCATCACCCTGCGGTCGATCCGCGAGCTGCGGGCCGAGGCCGCCCGGTTGCAGGCTACGGTCGATGCGATGCGCTCCAGCTACGTGCAGGCGCAGGGCAACGGGATGAAGTCTTCGGTGGAACGCAAGATCGACGAGATCGCCGCGTCGACCAAGCAGGCCGAAACCGTGCTGGCGACCTTCACCTCGCGCCGCGACGCCTCGCTCACGGTGCCATCGGCGGACCGGAAGGCTGCGCTGGTCTCGCCCCGGGCCGAGCCGACGGCGGAAGAGCCGACGCTGGCGCTGGGCACCCCGGCCGAGGAGTTCCGACCGCCACTGCTGGTTGCCGACTTCATCCGCGCCCTGCAGTTCCCCGAAACGCCCGAGGACAAGGAGGGCTTCCGCGCCCTGCGCCTGGCGCTGGAGGACCGAACCTCGTCCAAGCTGATCCGCGCGGCGCAGGACGTGCTGACCCTGCTTAGCCAGGACGGCATCTACATGGATGACCTGCAACCCGACCTTTGCCACCCCGAGGTGTGGCGGCGGTTTTCAGGGGGCGAGCGTGGGCGGTCGATCGCGGCGCTGGGGGGCATCCGCGACCGGACCGCACTGGCTTTGACCGCCTCGCGGATGAAGACCGACCCGGTGTTCCGCGACGCGGCGCACCATTTCCTGCGGACCTTCGACAAGACCTTCGCGGCGTTCGAGCCCAATGCGACCGACGCGGAACTTGCCGACCTTGCCGATACCCGCACGGCGCGCGCCTTCATGCTGTTCGGGCGGGTGACGGGGACATTCGACTAGCCACGCCGGCAGAATATTCGGGCTGCCTGCCGGTTGCTCTGTGGAACGGTTTTCCTTTTTGACCGCGAAACGGTGCAAGGGGGTGAAACTCTGTTCCGACAGGCATATGTTTGCGGCCAGACAGGATTCCAAGCCAAGAGGTTCAAAATGGCCGTCCGCATCAACGACATCGCCCCCGACTTCACTGCCGAGTCCACGGCCGGGACGATCCGGTTCCATGACTGGCTGGGCGACAGCTATGGCATCATCTTCAGCCACCCGCGCGACTTTACCCCGGTCTGCACCACGGAATTCGCCGCCGTCGCGCAGCTTGCCGCCGAGTGGAAGAAGCGCAACACCAAGGTCATCGGCGTGTCGGTCGACAGCGTCGAGGATCACGGCAAGTGGAAGCGGGATATCGAAGCATTCGGCGGCGCGCCTGCCGAATTCCCGATCATCGACGACACTTCGCTGACCGTCGCCAAGGCCTATGACATGCTGCCCGCCGATTACTACCTGCCCACCGAGGGGCGGACTCCGGCGAACTCGGCCACGGTGCGGACGGTCTACATCGTCGGGCCGGACAAGAAGATCCGTCTGTCGATGACCTATCCGATGTCGATCGGCCGCAACTTCGCCGAGATCCTGCGCGCGCTGGACGCGGTGCAGAAGACCGACGGCGTGCCGCTGGCGACGCCGGCGAACTGGGTTCCCGGCCAGGATGTGATCGTCGCGCTGGCGCTGAACAACGACCAGGCGAAAGAGCGCTTCGGCGAGCTGGACATCAAGCTGCCCTATCTGCGTTTCGCCAAGGCCTGAACCCCGGGATAGGCCGACCCCCAGACCCTCGCCGCCTCGCGCGCGAGGGTCTTTTGTTCTGCGCGGGCCAGTCGCTCCCGGGCAGCCTCGGCGCAGCCGGTTTCCCGAAGTGCCCTTTGCCAAAGCCGAAGGACCGAGGCCGCGCTCCAGGGAAGTGCGGCCCCGGCCAGCCAGGTCCGCAAGTCGGGGGGAAGCCGGTCGTAGGCGGACATGGGGTCGATTGTGCGAAAGCGGGCGCGGGGCGAACGCAGGTTGGTCATGCCGCGGTTCGCCGCCAGTTGGGGAAGGGGTCGGGCAAGCTGGTCCAGGCGTCGGGCGTGAAGGTTGTCGCCGGGATCAGCGCCGCGTCCAGCCGGGCCCGCAAGCCGACCTCGTCCATGCCGTGACCGATGAAGACGATCTCTTGCCGCCGGTCGCCCCAGGGCTCTTGCCACTTGCCGGCGACGTCCTGCAGCGCGTCGGGATGGGTGGGCCAGCGCTCGCGCGGGACAGAGGCCCACCAGCCCCCCAGCGGCGCGACCGAGGAAACCGCCCCGGCCAGGCTGAACTCGGCGACCCAGTTCGGTCGTGTCGCCAGCCAGAAGTGCCCCTTGGCGCGGATCACGCCGGGCAGATCGCCGTTCAGGACGGCGTGAATGCGGTCGGGGTGAAAGGGCTGCCTTGCCCGGTAGACGAAGGAGGTGATGCCGTATTCCTCGGTCTCGGGCGTGTGGTGAGCAAAGCCGTACAGCTCCTTGGCCCAGAGCGGGTGTTCGGCGGCGCGGTCAAAGTCGAACAGGCCGGTGTCGAAAATGGCGTCCGGGGCGACGCGGGAGTGGTCGGTCTCGATCAGCCGGGCGTCGGGGTTCAGGGCCCGGATGATCTTGCGGGCGGCATCGGCGCGGTCCGGCCCCGCATCGCGGACCTTGTTCAGGATCACCACATCGGCAAATTCGATCTGGTCGGTCAGAAGATTGACCAGCGTGCGGGTGTCGCCATCCCCCAGGCTTTCGCCCCGGTCGGCCAGGAAGTCGTGGCTGGCAAAGTTGCCAAGCAGGTTGATGGCATCGACCACCGTGACCATCGTGTCCAGCCGCGCGACGTCCGACAGGCTTGCCCCGGCCTCATCCCGGAAGTCGAAGGTCGCCGCCACCGGCATGGGTTCGGCGATGCCGGTGCTTTCGATCAAGAGGTAGTCGAAGCGCCCCTCTGCCGCCAGTCGCCGCACCTCGGACAAGAGATCATCGCGCAGCGTGCAGCAGATGCAGCCATTGGTCATCTCGACCAGCTTTTCCTCGGCGCGGGACAGCTCGGTGCCTTCGCGGATCAGGTCGGCGTCGATGTTCACCTCGGACATGTCGTTGACGATCACCGCGACGCGGCGGCCGTCGCGGTTGTTCAGGACATGGTTCAGCAAGGTGGTCTTTCCGGCGCCAAGAAAGCCGGACAGGACGGTGACGGGCAGTCGGGTGACGGGCAGTCGGGTGTCGGGCAGTCGGGTGTCGGGCATCGGAACCTCCAGGTTGGCGGAGGTTCTAGAATGTTATATCATAACATTCAAGCGGTCAGGTGCCTTCCGACTTCGGCAACAGCAGGACCGGCGCGCCGATCTCGACCAGATCGTAAAGCTCGATGATGTGCTGGTTCACCAGCCGCACACAGCCGTTCGACACGGCCGAGCCGATCGTCCAGGGCTCGGGCGTGCCGTGGATGCGCAGGAAGGTGTCGTTGCCCAGATCGTCGAACAGGTAAAGCGCCCGTGCGCCCAAGGGGTTCTTCGGCCCGCCGGGCATCCCGTCCGCCCATTTCGCATATTGCTCCGGGTCGCGGGCGATCATGTCGCGGGTGGGGGTCCAGCTGGGCCATTCCTTCTTGGCGCCAAGGGTGAAAGCCCCGGATTCGTACAGGTTTCCACGCCCGATGCCGACCGAATACTGCATGCCGCGCCGTTCGGTCAGGGCGTGGTACAGCGCAAAGTAATCCGGATCGACGATCAGCGCGCCGGGGGTTTGCGGCTCGGAGAACCTGACAGGGCGCGGCAGGAACTCCTCCGGCACGACCCAATCCTCGGCCGATTGCTCGACATGGGCAAAGGCGCGCAAGGGCAGGGCTGTGGCAAGGCCGGCTGCGAAGAAGTGTCGGCGGGTGAAGGTCATGCTCTGGTCCTCGTTTCGGCTGAACCTTGCGTGAACCCGGGGGCAGGCGCACCACAAGAAGCCGTGAAGCACGACATAAAAAAAGCCCCGCGGTTTCCCGCGGGGCCGGAACAGTCACGCCGGACGAGAGGGTCAGCCCTCGGCGGCTTCTTCCTTCTTCTCGGCGATTTCCTCGCCGGTTTCCTGGTCGACCATCTTCATGCCAAGGCGCACCTTGCCACGGTCGTCAAAGCCCAAGAGCTTGACCTTGACCTCCTGGCCTTCCTTCAGCAGCTCGTTCGGGTGATTCAGCCGCTTGTTGGCGATCTGGCTGACGTGCACCAGACCGTCGCGCTTGCCGAAGAAGTTCACGAAGGCGCCGAAGTCGACCAGCTTGACCACCTTGCCGGTGTAGATCTTGCCGTCTTCCGGTTCCGCCACGATCGACCAGATCATGTCGTAGGCGCGTTTGATGGCCTTCTGGTCGTTCGAGGCGATCTTGATCATGCCGTCGTCGTTGATGTCGACCTTGGCACCCGAAACCTCGACGATTTCGCGGATGACCTTGCCGCCCGAGCCGATGACTTCCCGGATCTTGTCGGTCGGGATCTGCATCGTCTCGATCTTCGGGGCATATTCGCTGAACGCCTGGGCCGAGGTCAGCGCCTTGGCCATTTCGCCCAGGATGTGCAGACGGCCGTCCTTGGCTTGCGCCAGGGCCTGTTTCATGATGTCCGGCGTGATCCCGGCAATCTTGATGTCCATCTGCAGCGAGGTGATGCCCTTCTCGGTCCCGGCGACCTTGAAGTCCATGTCGCCAAGGTGATCCTCGTCGCCCAGGATGTCGGTCAGGACCGCCCAGTCACCGTCCTCTTCCAGCACCAGGCCCATCGCGACGCCAGCCACGGGGGCCTTCAGCGGCACGCCCGCATCCATCATCGACAGCGACCCGCCGCAGACCGAAGCCATGGACGAGGAGCCGTTCGATTCGGTGATCTCCGAGACGACGCGGATGGTGTAGGGGAAGTCGGTGGGCGCGGGCAGAACCGCCTGCAACGCCCGCCAGGCCAGCTTGCCGTGGCCGATCTCGCGGCGGCCGGGGCTGCCGACACGGCCAACCTCGCCGACCGAATAGGGCGGGAAGTTGTAGTGCAGCAGGAAGTTCGACCGGTAGTTGCCGTTCAGCGCGTCGATGATCTGCTCATCCTCGCCGGTTCCCAGCGTGGTGACGACCAGGCCCTGGGTTTCACCCCGGGTGAACAGCGCCGAGCCGTGCGCGCGCGGCAGGATGCCGGTTTCGCAGGTGATGGGCCGGACGGTCCTGGTGTCGCGGCCGTCGATGCGCTTGCCGTTCTTGACCACGTCGCCGCGCAGAACCGCCGATTCCAGCTGCTTGATCGCCGGGTAGAGGTTCGGATTGGCCTGGTCCTCGTCGCTCATCTTCGCCTTGATCGCGGCGACGGCGGCTTCGATTGCCGTGGTGCGCTCTTGCTTGTCACGCAAGCTGAAGGCGGCGCGCATCAGGCTTTCACCGGCCTTCTTGACCTTAGCGTAAAGGTCCGAGAAGTCGGGCGGCGAGAAGTCGTAGGGCTCTTTCGCCGAGGTTTCGGCGAAGTCGATGATCAGGTCGATCACCGGCTGCATCTGCTGGTGGCCGAAGACCACCGCGCCCAGCATTTCCTCTTCCGTCAGCTCGTAAGCCTCGGATTCGACCATCATCACGGCGTCCTTGGTGCCGGCGATGACCAGGTCAAGCCGCTGCTCGGGCTTCAGACGCAGCTGCGTCATGTCGTCCATCGCGGGGTTGAGCACGTACTGGCCGTCGACGAAACCGACGCGGGCCGCACCGATCGGGCCCATGAACGGCACACCCGAGACGGTCAGCGCCGCCGAAGTGGCGATCATCGCCACGACATCGGGGTCGTTCACCAGGTCGCAGGACAGCACGGTCGCCATGACCAGCACTTCGTTGCGGAAGCCCTCGACGAACAGCGGGCGGATCGGCCGATCGATCAGACGCGAGGTCAGCGTCTCTTTCTCGGACGGGCGCGCTTCACGCTTGAAAAAGCCGCCGGGGATCTTGCCGGCTGCATAGTACTTTTCCTGATAGTGAACGGTCAGCGGGAAGAAGTCCTGACCTTCCTTGGCGGATTTCGCGAAGGTCACGTTGGCCATCACCTGGGTCTCGCCCAGCGTGGCGATCACCGACCCATCGGCCTGGCGCGCAACTTTCCCGGTTTCCAGAGTGAGCGTTTCATTGCCCCACTGGATCGATTTCTTCGTCACATTGAACATGTATCGTTTCCTCTGAGGACCCGGCCCCTGCCGGTGCCCTCGATGTCTGGCGGCCCCATTGCCGCCCGTCCCCCAAATCCTTCGCACGGGCCCCGGGGGCGGGCCTCACGTCTCAGATGGCGGGGGCCATACAGGAAAAAGGCACAGAATGAAAGGACCGCGTTCTGCGCCGGTCAGAAGATCGCATGCGCCCCGCGGTCATCTTCCACGCTTCCCTGCAGCAGCGCGGCATAGTGGTCCTCAAGCCGGTCAGAGCCGAATTCGGGCGTGGCCTCGGCATCATAGCTTTGGGTGGCAGAGTTCCAGACCAGCATCGACTGGGTCGCGTAATAGCGGCCGATGCGGGCCAGTCCGGCCCGCGCGGCAAGGCGGGGAGAGATGGTGCCAAGCGCGGTCAGGGTGGCCACGATGCCATGCATCAGGGCCAGCGGGACATGCCGGATGCGGACGGGCTGACCGGTCAGGCGCTCCAGCATGGCGGCCTGGTCCAGGGGGGTGATGGCGGGGCCGGGCCCGCCGATCGGCAGGACGCGGTTGCGTTTCAAAGGGTCAGTCAGGCAGAGCACCAGGAAACGCCCGAGGTCAGCGTCAGAGATCGGCTTGCAGGCGGTCAGCCTGCCGTCGGCGAAGACCAGGAAGGGGCGCCCCTGTTGCACTCGGAGGACCTGGCCGGACAGGGATTTGAAGAAGGCGGTGGGACGGACGATGGTCCAGGAAAGGGGGGCGGCTTGAAGTACCGCCTCGAACGCCAGCTTGGCCTTTTGGAACTCCAGCAGCGGCTTTTGCACACAGATGGCCGAGAGCAGGACGAAATGCCGGACCCCTGCCGCAACGGCAGCCGTCAGCGCGGCCGAATTGGCGGCGTGGTCGATGGCCCAGGCGTCCTTCGGCTCTCCCGTGCGGGAGGCAAGGCAAGAGAGGACGGCATCCTTGCCGATCATGAAAGCTGCGAGGGTCTCCGGCGCAAGGTCGCCACGGACCAGGGTGCAGCCGCGCAGCGGTGTGGCGTCTGCGGCAGGGCGGATCAGGGCGGTGACGTGATGCCCCTCGGCCCGCAACGCCTGCGCCGTCGCCCGGCCGATGGTGCCGGTGCCGCCGAGAAGAAGGATCGAGAGTGGGACCATGCTGTCAGAATGCAGAACGCCCGACCTCTGGCAAGGCCGGGCGTTGGGCAGAGTATCGGGAAAACGCTTAGATCGCCGACTTGATCCAGTTTTCCAGCGCGGCCTTGGGGGCGGCGCCGACCTTGTTCGACACGACCTGGCCGTCCTTGAACATGAACAGGGCCGGGATGCCGCGAACGCCCAGAACGGCGGGGCTGTCGGGGTTTTCGTCGACGTTGACCTTCACGATCTTGACCTGACCCGCGTATTGCGTCGCCAGTTCCTCGAGCGCCGGGCCGATCTGGCGGCACGGGCCGCACCATTCGGCCCAGAAGTCCACGACGACCGGAATCGGCGACTGGCGGACTTCGGCATCGAAGGTGGCGTCGGTGACTGCAACGGTGGCAGCGCCCATGATCGTTCTCCTAAGGGGATCTGTCGGGTCAGGAAGGTAAGAAGCCGGCAACCGAACGTCAAGCTGTCGTGGCACGCGACAGGGCCGCCCTCACGATGTCGGGATCGACAGGCATCAGACGGGGGACGCGGGTCCAGAGGATGGCGGTCTCGATCCGGCGGTCGGGGTAGATGGCGGCCAGCATGTGGGCATAGGCGCCGAGCTGGCGAAGGATGCCTTCCGGGACCTGCGCCGGCGTCGCGGGAACGACAGCGTTCGACTTGTAGTCGATGACCAGGATGCGGTCGGGGGCAATCACCAGCCGGTCGATGGTGCCGGCAAGCGTTCGGGCACCCCAGGGGGCAGAGACGGCGACCTCGGCCAGCGTGTCGGGGCCGAACAGCGGGGCAAGGTCGGGCTGGGACAGCACAAGCTGCGCCGCGGCCAGGGCTTCGGCGCGGTGCGAGCCGTCCAGAAGCGACGCCGCCAGACCGGGCCAGTCGGCGGCCGGGCGACCCGGCAGGCGTTCCAGAAGCAAGTGCAGCGCGGTGCCGCGTGCCTTGGCCTCGGCATCCGACTCGCCCGCAAGCGCCTTTGCCCCGCCAAGGTCCGAGGGCGACAGCACCTGCGGCGCGCGGATGGCCTCGGGCGCCGGCCGCGAGGTCCAGGCCGGCGGGGCAAGGCTGGCCTCAGCCGTCGCGGTGCGGGGCGCGGGCAAGGGCCAGTCCCCGGCCTGGTGACGCAGGACCCCACCCGCGATGGTCTTGCCCCCTGCGGCCTGAACCCCCGCGCGGATCAGGTTCATCCAGCACTCGGCCTGCGAGGTCTTGCCCGCCCCCGCCACCACCAGCCAGGTGCGCGCCCGGGTCATGGCAACGTAGAGCAGCCGCAGCCGTTCCGCCGCGTCGCGGGCCTGCCGCGCCGCGCGTTCGGCGGCGATCACCGGAGGGCTTTCCTCTCGGGCGACCTTCCAGACCGGCGGGCCAGCGGGACTGCGGTAGATCTGGTCGCGGTCCTGCGGAGTGCGGTCGCAGGTGTCGGGCAGCACGACGATCTCGGCCTCCAGCCCCTTGGCGCCGTGGACGGTCATCACCCGGATCCGGTGGCCCTCGCCGTCAAGCTGGCGCTTCACCTCGACTTCGTCGGTCTCCATCCAGGTCAGGAACCCCGTCAGGCTGGGCACCTCCGAGGTCTCGTAGGACAGGGCCTGGCCCAGAAGCTCGTCAATCCCGTCCTCGGCTTCCGGCCCCAGGCGGCCGATCAGCTTGCGGCGGCCGTCGTGGCGGTGAAGGACGCGTTCGATCAGGTCATAGGGGCGCAGGAAGTCGGCCTGGCTGCGCATGTCGTTCAGGAAGCTCAGCGTCTCGGCCTGGCCGGGATGGTCGCGCAGGGCTTCCCACAGATAGCCCTTGCGCGGGTGGGCCAGGCGGAAAAGCTCGGCTTCGGACCAGCCGCAAAGCGGCGAGCGGAGGACGGCGGCCAGCGACAGGTCGTCCTCGGGCGTGTCGAGGAAGGACAGCAGCGCGGTCAGGTCCTTGACCGCCAGCTCGCCGCCAAGCTTCAACCGGTCGGCCCCGGCGATGGGCAGCCCGCGCGATTTGCAGGCCCGGATGATCTCGTGGAACAGATCGGACCGCCGTTGGACCAGGATCAGGAAATCGCCATGGTGGATCGGGCGCGGGCCGCCCCTGGCCTGCGGGATCTGCTCGCCGCCCTCGACCCGGTCCTGGATCCATTTCGCGATGTCCCCGGCAAGGGCGACGTTCGGGTCCTCGGGGTGGGGGGTGTCGATGGGCTGGAACCAGGGGCCGGGTTCGGCCTTCTCCTCTTTCTCGATCACCGGCCAGATGTCGACGCGGCCGGGCAGGCCTTCGTTGAAGGCAAGGTGATGCGATCCCCCGCCAAGCGCCTGGGCTTGAGCTTCGGTGAAGGTCCGGTCCACGACCTCGAGGATCGCGGCGGACGAACGGAAGGAATGTTCCAGCGCGCTGTCCGCAAGCCCCGGCCCGCCCGCAAGGCGCAAGGCGAAATGGTCGCGCATCCGGTCGAAGGCGGCGACATCGGCGCCCTGGAAGGAATAGATCGACTGCTTCTTGTCGCCCACGACGAACAGCGTCCGGGGCCGGTTGCTGGCGCCTTCGCCCGCGATCAGTTCGGCGGCCAGTGCCTCGATCAGCTCCCACTGGTCGGGGCTGGTGTCCTGCGCCTCGTCGACAAGGATGTGGTCAAGCCCCCCGTCCAGCCGGAAGAGCACCCAGGCCGCCAGCGCCGGGTCCTTGAGCAGGCCCTTGGCACGGCTGATGAGGTCGTCAAAGTCCAGCAGGCCCCGCGCGGCCTTTCGGGCAGCATATTCCGGCAGGAAGCGGGCGGCGAAGTCATGCAGCGCAAGGGTCTTTCTGGCGGCGGCAAGGGCCTTTTCCGCGTCCAGCGCATCGCAGACGCGCTGCATGAAGTCGTCGAAGTCGTGGACCAGATCGCCCATCGCGGTCCGGACCTTCGTGGTCGGCACCTTGGCAAAGTTCGGCTGGCCGTCCTTCTTCAGCAGCAGACCATACAGCAGGTCAAGGTCGGCACGCCCCGGAGTCCGGGTCTCGACCCCGGCCAGACCCGCGGCCAGGTCCTGCATGGTCGCCGATCCGGCGCGCAGAAGCGGCAGGCACTGCGCGATCAGCCAATCCTCGCCGCCGCGAAAGGCGATCTTCACGAAATGGTCGTCGGTGATGTCCAGGGGCAGACCAAAGAGCGGCCAGATCTCGGCGGCGGCAAGCGGCTTGTCAAAGGCGGCACGGTGGCTGGCGATCTGTTCGACAAGCGTGCCGAACTCCTCGCCGTTCTGCACCTCGGTCAGGCGCCGGACGACGGCGGCATGGGGACCGTCGGCCAGTTCCTCGACGATCTCGGCGCGCATGTGCCGCGCGGCGCGGTCGTCCATCTCGGCAAAGCCGGGGGGCACTCCGGCCTCAAGCGGGAAACGGCGCAGAAGGCTGCCGCAGAAGCTGTGGATCGTCTGGATGCGCAACCCGCCGGGTGTCTCGATGGCACGGGCGAAAAGCTGGCGCGCACGTTGCAGACGGCGGGGGGAGAGGTCGGTTTCCCCAAGGTCCGCCAGTGCTGCGCGCAGGTCGGCGTCGGGCTTCATCGCCCATTCGCCCAGGCGGCGGAACAGCCGGTTCTGCATCTCGGAGGCGGCGGCCTTGGTGTAGGTCAGGCACAGGATGTGCTGCGGCTCCACCCCCGAGAGCAGCAGCCGCGCCACCCGGTCGGTCAGGACGCGGGTCTTGCCGGAGCCTGCGTTGGCCGACAGCCAGGTGTTGCGGGCGGGATCGGCGGCCTCGATCTGGCGCCGGGCGGCGGGGGTCATGCCAGCTCCTCCGGCACCGGGTCGGCGGTCAGATCCCATTCGCCAAAGCGCGACAGGTGGTCATAGTCGCTGGCATCCCGCACCGATTCCAAGGCGCGGCGGGCGGTGTAGCCCTGGTCGGGGCGGGCGTAGGCGGCGATCAGGCGGGTAAAGTCGGCCCAGACCTCGGCCACCTGACCGGAGGTCAGCGTGACCTCCTGGGTCTTGAGCTGCGCCTTCAGGCCGACGTAGACCACCCTGGCGACCTCTTCGGCGTCCAGGCCCTTGAAGGCCCCCGCCTCGGCCATCGCGGCCAGCAGCAGCAACTGCTTGTCAAAATGCACCTGCTGCTTGGGTGAGGGAGGGTCTCCGGTCTTGTAGTCGATGAGCAGGAGCCGCCCATCCGCAAGCCGGTCGATGCGGTCGGGCTTGCCGGTCAGGGTGAAGTCCTGGCCGGAAAGCTGGACCGCGCCCTTCTCCTCCATCAGGACAGGCGTCCCGCCTGTCGAGGCCGAGAAGGCCAGGAAGGCGTCGGCGGCCTTGGCGATGCGCGACAGCCAGATGGTCCGGGCCAGGGGCCAGGCGACCTTTTCCGAGATCACGGTCCTGGCGATGGCCATCAGGGCGTCCCGATCCCCGCCACCCTGGCGCAGGAAAAGCTCGAGGATTTCGTGCAGGACGACGCCGCGCAGGCGGGGGTCCGGCTCGGGGCGCAGGGGGTCGAGCGGTTTCAGCTTCAGCACATGGCGGGCGTAGATCGCGAAGGGGTCGCGGATCAGGGTCTTGATTTCGGTCACCGAAAGCCGCTTTGGCCGGGCCGCGACAGGCGGGCGGGGCGAGGGACGTTTCGCGGGCGGGATCTCGGGCGCGCGATCGAAGGCGGCGGCCAGGCGCAACCAGTGGTCGCCGCGCGCCTGCATCGCTTTCAGCGCCTCGGGGCCATTCCGGTCCGGCAGACCTGCCATCAGGTTCACCAGCCGGTTCAGCCAGCGCGAGGGCACGGTTTCCGCCTCGGCGCCACGTTTCGACCGCGACAGGACCACGCCCCGCGCCGCCACCGCCTGCTGGTAGTCATGCGCCGAAAGCCCGACCCGACGCTCGGGCAGCAAAAGCCCCGCCTCCTTGCGCATGGCGCGGTTCAGCCAGGGGTCGGGCGGCGGCTGGCTGGGCCAGATCCCGTCGTTCAGCCCGCCCAGGATCACCAGGTCGGCCCCCTGCACCCGGGCCTCCAGCGTGCCCCAGATCATGATGCCGGGATGCACGCTTTCCGTCTCGCGCACCTCGTGACGCTGCAGGACGCCCTGGAAGACACCGATGTAGTCCAGCGGCGACATCTCGCCCCCGGCATCGGCTTCGGCCTGCAACTCGGCCAGGGCCGCCGCGGCCGCTTCCCCCGCGGCCTTGTCCCACAGCCCGCCCGCTCCGGTCTCGGCAAAGCCGCGCGCAAGGGCCTGGGTCAGCGAAAGGTGAAGCGTCACGAAATCGGCAAGCGCCATCCGGCCCATCGTCTCGTGCCCGCAGATGGTTTCGCCGACGATCCGCGCCCAGTCGGCAGCGCGGTCCAGCCGCTGCTTGCCGGCCCAGTCGCGGATGCTGTCCAGGGTGGGAAAGGCCGGTCCGTGGCGACGCAGGTGCAGCTCGAACTCGCGGGTCAGGATCAGGTGCGGGCCGCGCCCCGGCCCGGAAAACGCCAGCGGGTGTTTCAGGATCGCCAGCAGAGCGTCGCCGGTCAGCTTCTGGCCAAACAGCGCCGCGACCTGCCGCAGCAGGCGGCCGGGAGCCGAAAGCGCCAAGGGCCGGCCCGCGGAATCGTCGGGCCGGATGCCCCAGCGATCCAGCGCCGCCGTGACGCGGCGGGTCAGGTTGCGGTCGGGGGTGACAAGGGCGGCCCTGGTGCCGGTTTCGGCGGCTTCGCGCAGGATCAGGGCGATGGCCAGCGCCTCGGTCCGCTCGCTGGGGGCTTCCAGCAGCGTCAGGCCCTGGGTCGCGGCGATCAGGTCGGGCAGGTCCGGCCCCTCGGACAGCCATTGGTCGGTGATCGGCGCGGGTCGAAGCGACAGGGAAATCAGACGGTTGCGGTCCGGTGCGGGGGCCGCGGCCGAGGTCCAGGGCCGAATGTCGGAGCGGTCGCAGCCCAGCAGGTCGATCAGCTTGCGGTAGCGATACTGCGGGTGGTCCTCGGCGGTCAGGGCCTCGTCCATGCTGTCCCAGACCTGGGCGGGCAGGTCGAAATCGAAACCCGGCAGGACGACGGCACCGTTGGGCAGACCGGCCAGCACCTGCATGACAAGCGCCGTTGTCCCGCGCGATCCGGTCGAGCCGGCAAGGATCACCGGGTGCTGCGGCGGCGCCTGGGTCCAGCTTTCGCGGACTGCGGTCACCGCCTGGCGCAGGACGGCCTCGGCGTCCAGAGCCTCGCCCGCCAGCACTTGCGAGACGATGCCCAGGAAGGCCTGCATCCGCGCCCAGTGGGCCGAATGGTTGGCGACGTCCAGCGCGGCGATGCGGTCGGGGGTCACACCCTCGCCCTGCATCTCCTCCATCAGCGCGGCAAGGCTGTCGGACAGATCGTAAAGCGCGGTGCGGGGAAAATGCGTGGTCCCGGTGGCCAGCAGCCGGTCAAGCAGGACCGAAAGCTGCAACCGCCGCCGCAGGGGCGAAATCGGGCGGGGCAGGGTCAGGTCCGCCAGTGCCGCGACCTCGGTGACCAGCAGGATGCGGGGCAGCAGAAGCGCGCCGCGGGTCTGGAGACACTCTACCACCCGCCGCCGCATCCGCTGGGTGTTGACGATCAGCGTCACCCGCGCCAGGGCCTCGGGCGGCAGGCCGTCCATCCGCTGCAGCAGGCCCGCGACCAGTTCGGCCGGGAAGTCGACGCCGGGGGGCAGGGCGAAAAGCGTGTCAGCCATGCCGGGCAGACTGGATCAGGCGTTCGGCCGCGGCAATCCCTTCCGGGTGGCCCACGTCGCACCAGTCGCCGTCATGGATCAGACCGAAGGCGGTGCCCGCCGCGATCATCGCGGTCCAGGGTTGGTTTAGCGAAAAGACGGGGTCGGACGTGGCGGCGATGCGCGGGGTCTGCAGGATCTGCGCGCCGATGAAGACGTGGTCTTCGCCGCCCCGGCCCCGACCGATCCGGCCGTCCGGGGCAAGGCGGAAGTCGGCCTTGGCTCCGTGAGCAAGGGTGCGCTGCAGCGGCAGCAGCAGCAGCAGCGCCTCCATCCGGTGCGGGTCCCAGGCTTGCGCAAGCTGGGTCAGCGGGTTCGCCCCGGTCCAGATGCCGTCGCTGTTCAGGGTCGCCACGGGACCGTCACCAAGCAGGGGAAGGGCGGCCTTCAGACCCCCGCCGGTTTCCAGGATGGTCCCCGCTTCGTGGCTGATCGCGACATCTCGCCCGGCCAGATGCAGGGCCATCTGGTCGGCACGGTAATGCGTGTTGACCACAGTGCGGGTCACGCCCGCCTGCAAGCCGATCTTCAGCGCATGGTCGATCAGCGGCTGGCCCGCGACGGGGATCAGCGGCTTGGGCCGATCCTGGGTCAGCGCGCCCATCCGGGTGCCGAAGCCGGCGGCGAAGATCATCAGCGGGAAGGGGAAGCCGGGCATTGCTGTTCGATCTTCTGCAGGATTTCCGGGGTGGGCGCGGGAAGCGTGGCGTCGCAGATCCGGCGCAAATCGGCAAGGTCGGGATGGGCGAGGTTCTTTTGCAGCTGGCCCCAGACGCGGGGGATCAGGCAAAGGTAGTTCGGCTTGCCCGCGACCAGGCAAAGCCGGGCAAAGACGCCCAGGATACGCAGCGCGCGCTGGGCGCCAAGCGTGGCATACCGGGCGGCGAAGGCCTTCGGGTCCTCGCCCCGCGCCGCGACGAAGCGCGCGATCATCGCGGCCTCGGTCTCTCGCGCGACATCGCGGCGGGCGTCCTGCAGCAACGAGACCAGATCATATCCCGGCTGGCCCAGCTGACCCAGCTGGAAGTCCAGAACCCCGACGCGCTTCAGGCCCTCGCGCCCCGGAAGCCAGAGCAGGTTCTCGGCGTGGTAGTCGCGCAGAATCAGGACGCGGGGGCCGTCGGCGCGGGCCTTCACTGCGGCGGTCAGAGTGGCGATGAAGGGCGTTGCGTCGGGTTTCTGCCCGGTTGCGGCAAAGGCATACCAGTCCAGCGCGAAACCGGCGGAACTGGCCCAATCCCCGGCGGACAGGTTCGGCAGGCCGGGCGGCGGGGCGGCGCGTTGCAGGTGAAGAAGGACATCGACAGCGGGGGCGTAAAGGTCAGCCTCGCGGGTGGGGTCGGTTTGCACAAGCCGGGCAAAGAGGTCGTCGCCGAGATCCTCGAGCAAGAGGAACCCCCGGCCAAGGTCTTCGGCAAGGACCCTGGGGGCCGACAGGCCGAGACCGCGCAGATGGCGGGCCATGCTGGCGAAGGCCGCAGGGTCGTCCGCGCCGCCGGGCGGGTTGTCCATCAGGACCGCGGTGGCGGCGCCCAGCCGCAAACGCTCGTAGCGGCGGTCCGAGGCATCGCCTGCCAGGTGCTGACGCTCGGCCTGGCCCCAGCCTGCGGCGGTCAGGAAGGCCGCGATCGCGGCGGCACGGTCTGTCATCGGTCAGCGCCCGGAAGCAGCGCCTGGACAAGTCCGTCGCGCCCGCCTGTGATGACGGCCCGACGACCCTCACTCTCCTCCTCAGCCGCAGCCTCCAGCCGAAGGCGCAGCGCATCGGGCGGCACATGCTTGCCCAGTCGGTCGGGCCACTCGACCAGGCAGATCGCCGAGGCAAAGGCGTCGTCAAGGCCAAGCTCCCAGACTTCGTCGGGGTGCGCCAGGCGGTACAGGTCGGCGTGCCAGATCTCGCCCCCCGCCGCCTCGTAGACCTGAACCAGGGTGAAGGTCGGCGAGGGCACCTCTTCCTCGCGGCCGATGCGGGCGCGGATGAAGGCGCGGGCCAGACAGCTTTTCCCGGCCCCGACCGGCCCTTCCAGCAGGATGACGTCGCCGGGTTTCGCCAGGGCGGCAAGGCGCTGACCCAGCGCCTCGGTGTCGGCGGCGGTCGGCAGGTGCAGGGTTGCGTCACTGGACATGGCGCGACTGTAGCGGTGCGGCCCGCCGCTGCAAGCCTCAGGCCGAAAGGAGTCCGACCCCGCCGGTCTCGCGCACCGAGCTGAAGCTGACCGAGGCCTGGAGGCGGAAGGTGATCAGCGTGGCGCCACCGGTCAGCGGGCGGAAGCGGCACATCACCAGGCGTCCGTCCAGCAGGCGCACTTCGCCCTCCCAGGGGGTCCGGTCGCCCGAGCTGGTCACGTAGTCGATGGCGTCATCCCACAGCAGTGTCGGCGCCGCATGATCCCGCCACCAGGCGCAGAGTGTCGAAACGCTGGCCTCGGACAAAAGCACCTGCGGGTCGTGCTGCCACAGCTGCGCATAGGCATGGTTCGACATGACAAGCTGACCACCCTGCGAGAAGACCGCCACGGCATCCTCGACCGCGTCGATCACCGACTGGCCCAGTTCCACGTCGGCCCGATAGCGCCGGGTGCGCGACATTTCGTGCGAGATGTCCTCGAACATGAAGGCAAGCGCGCCATTGGGATGGGGGCGTCCGATCACCCGGTAGGTCTGGCCACCCGGCAGGCTCCAGGTTTCCTCGAACAGGCCCATCGTCGCCTCTTCCTCCAGCCGGGCCAGCTGCTTGCGCCAGCTGCGATAGTCGCGGGGTTCCGGGATCATCGCCTTGGCCCGCATCGCATCCAGGAACGCGTTCAGCGTGGGCCGCGAGATCAGAAGCTCGGGCGCGAGCGTGGTCAGGTCGGTCAGCGCGGGGTTGAACATCTGCAGGCAGCGCGACCGGTCGAAGATGGCAAGGCCAATCGGCAGATCGGCGAAAGTCTTGGTCAGCGTCTGCATGAACTCGCGCAGCGCGGTTTCCGCCTGCACCGCCTTGTCGGCGGCCAGCGCATAGCACAGGGTTTCCTCGCCCGAGGCCATCCGGACCAGGTCGAACCATTCCGCCCCGCTTGGCATCTGCAGCTTCAGGCGTGGCAGGCGGCCCTTGACCGGATCATTGGCGAAAAGCCTGGGCAGCGGCCAGGACAGATCCTCACCCTCGGGCAGAAGCTCGACCGCGCGGATGAGATAGGCGTGATTCGCCCAGATGACCGCACCGTCCGGCGCTTCCTTCCACATCAGCACCGGCGCGCGGGACAGGACGGCGCGCTGCGACATCACCTCTTGCTGCAGGGCCGCGGCCGTCGCGGCATCCGCGCCATCGGCGCGATCCTCCTGCCCGCTTTCGACCGTCAGCCGGGTCACGCCCGAGACCCGCTCGGCCGTGAGGACCAGGGCAGGCGACACGCCGGCCCGCGAGGAAATCCTCAGCTGACCAAGACGGGGCAGAGCCTCCAACTGTTCGGAAAGATTGGGAAAATCTGATCCAAAGCGGGCGATCAGCCGAGCCAGGGCGCGGCTGTCCTCTCCCTCGGGCAAGAGGGCGCGACCAGCGGGCGAGGCATCGACCAGACGCTCACCGTCGAAGAGATAGGCCACCCGCGACGGGGAGGGGTCGAAGATACTGGCCGCAGATGCCGGACGCCACGACTGCCAGGCGGCCAAGAGCAACAGGCCCGCCATCGCGACCAGCAGGGCGCTTAACATCATCCCCAACGCCATTGACCATTCGACTGCCATCTTCGCCCCCGGAGTTTCACCCGATGGGCAAAGCTAGGCTGCAATCGGTTAATTGGCCGTTAACTCCGCTTCATCCTGCGATCCGCGTGTTCTCGCCCAGGCCCCCCTGGGTCGACGGGGCGGTCAGGTCGGCCACGTCCCAGACCGCCTCGACCACCGCGCCCGAGCGTTCGGGGCGTTCCTTGCGGGCCAGGAAGGGGTCGGTCGCATTGGCGAAGGAAAGCTCGGCGCCCGAGCGTTCCAGAAGCGTCTTGGCGATGAAGAGACCCAGGCCCATTCCTTCATATCCCGGGCGCCTTTCGGCATCGGGATCAGAGCGGCGGGCGCGGACGAAGGGGTCGCCGATGCGGCCGATCAGGCCCGCAGGAAAGCCGTCCCCATCGTCGGTGATGCGCACGAAGATACGGCGGGCGTTCCATTCCCCCTCGATCCAGACGCTGGTCCGGGCAAAGTCGACGGCGTTCTGCACCAGGTTCCGCAGCCCGTGGATCACCTCGGGTCGGCGCAGGATCGTCGGTTGTTCCGCCGCGCCGTCCTGGGTCGGCGCAAAGCTGAAGTCCACCCGCTTGCCGCGCGACAGATGCGGCTCGGCGGCCTCGCGCACCACCGCCGACAGCGGGGCCTGCCGCAGGTGGAGGTCGTCCTTCCCCGCCCGCCCCATGTCGCGCAGGATGTCCCGGCAGCGGTCGGCCTGCGCGCGGATCAGGCGGGCGTCCTCCTGCAACTCGGGCTGGGAGTCCAGCTCCTCGATCAGCTCGGCGCTGACCAGCTTGATGGTGGCAAGGGGTGTCCCCAACTCGTGCGCGGCGGCCGCGACGACGCCGGCCAGGTCAGTCAGCTTCTGCTCGCGCGCCAGGGCCATCTGGGTCGCCAGCAGCGCCTCGGACATCGACCGCATCTCGGTCGCGACACGGCGGGAGTACAGGCCAAGGAACAGGATGCCGATCACGATCGACAGCCAGAAGCCGAAGGCGAAGATGCCGGGGATCACCAGCGCCGTTCCGTCTGCAAAGCGCAGCGGCAGATACCAGACTGCCGCAGCCGAGACGGCAAGGATCGCCAGCGCCCCTAGCACCAGGGTCGACCGCAGTCGCAGCACCGAGGCCGACATGGTGACGGGCGCCAGCACCAGGATCACGAAGGGGTTGGTCAGCCCGCCGGTCAGGAAGATCAGGAAGGCCAGTTGCCCAAGGTCGAACAGCAGGGTGAGAAAGGCCTCGGTCTCGCTCAGCCGCCGGGTCTCGGGGAAAAGCATGATCAGGACCAGGTTCGCCATCACCGACAGCCCCACTGCCAGCGCGCAGAGGCCCAGCGGCAATTGCAGCCCGTAGACCTGGCTTGCCACCAGGATCGCCGTGCCTTGCCCGGCAATCGCCATCCAGCGCAACAGGATCAGCGTGCGCTGACGGACCATGTTGGCGCCGACGTCGGCGACAGGAAAGCCGGGGAATGTGGTGGTCATGCTGTGACCGGTTGTCCTTTCCGGGGGTTTGCCATTGTTAAGGGCGCCCAGTTCGTAGATCAATGCGACCCGTCAGCCGAAGGAGCCACGCCATGAGCAAGCTATACGCCGGAGCCGCCGCCGCCGCAGTTGCGGCCCTGCTGGGGGGATCGTTCCTTTACATCCAGATGCAGCGCAGCGGCAACGAATTCGCCCAGTGCCGCCAGGGGGTCGCGGGGGGCGACATCGGCGGGCCCTTCACTCTGGTCAACACCGCGGGCCAGACCGTGACCGACAAGGAGGTGCTGACCAAACCCTCTCTCGTCTATTTCGGCTTCACCTTCTGCCCGGATATCTGCCCGCTGGACGTGGCACGCAATGTCGAGGCCGTGGACCTGCTGGACGAGCGCGGACTGGATGTGACCCCGGTCTTCATCTCGATCGACCCCGAGCGCGACACGCCCGAGGTGCTGGCCGACTACGCGTCGAACATGCACCCCAAGCTGATTGCCCTGACCGGATCGGCGGATCAGGTGCGGGCGGCTGCCCAGGCTTACAGGACCGTCTACAAGAGGCGCGAGACGGGCGACGAATACTATCTGATGGACCACATGACCTTCACCTATCTGATGCTTCCGGGCGAAGGCTTTGTGGATTTCTTCCGCCGCGACATTACTTCCGAGCAGATGGCGGAAAGCGTTGCGTGTTTCGTTCAGGCAAGCAAAGCTGCGCCTTGAGCCTTTAAGGGAAGAGCATGACGGAAGAGCCTATTGATCTTGGACCGGATCCGACGCTGCTGCTGGTCGACGATGACGAGCCCTTTGTGAAGCGGCTTGCCAAGGCGATGGAAAAGCGCGGCTTCCTGACCGAGACAGCCCAAAGCGTGGCCGAAGGGCGTGCCAGGGCGATTGCGCGGCCCCCGGCCTATGCGGTGGTGGACCTGCGGCTTGAGGATGGCAACGGGCTTGAGGTGATCGAGACGCTGCGCGAAAAGCGGCCCTCGTGCCGGATCGTGGTGCTGACCGGATACGGGGCCATCGCGACGGCAGTGGCGGCGGTAAAGATCGGTGCGGTCGATTACCTGTCCAAGCCTGCCGACGCCAATGACGTCACCAATGCATTGCTCGCGCGCGGCAGCAATTTGCCGGAAGTGTCTGAAAATCCGATGTCCGCCGATCGCGTTCGCTGGGAACACATCCAGCGCGTCTATGAGATGTGCGACCGCAATGTGTCTGAAACTGCGCGCCGTCTTTCGATGCATCGGCGAACCTTGCAGCGGATTCTGGCAAAAAGAAGCCCGAAGTAGACATCAATTCTTGCGCATATGGGATTTCAGGCCTATTGATGACCCGTCTTTATCCGAGGGGGATCAGACATTGAACCTGGACTTGAATAACTTGTCTCTGAAAGAGCTGAAGGATCTGCAATCCCAGGTTGGGAAAGCGATCTCGGGATACGAAGACCGCCGCAAGAAGGAACTTCTTGCAGAACTGGACGAAATCGCCAAGGCCAGGGGCTTTTCGCTTGCCGAATTGACCGGCGCCGCCCCAAGCCGCAAGCGGTCGCCTTCAGTGGCGAAATACGCGAATCCTGCGAATGCCGCCGACACATGGTCGGGCCGCGGTCGCAAGCCGCGCTGGTTCTCGGAAGCGATGGCCAAGGGCAAGAAACCGGAAGATCTGGCTGTCTGACCATCAGCCTTGCGCTTTGAGCCACTTGAGAAACGCCCGGGCCGCAGCCCGCTTTGGCCCGGGCAAACCGACGATGAAATAGGCTGGAAGCTTTTCCCGGCTTTCATGCACGATGCGCAGGCGACCTTCGGCCACGTCGGATTCGATCAGCGCCACGCTTTCCACCACCAATCCCAATCCCTGCCGCGCTGCCGCCAGCGCCAATTCCTCGTTGTTGATATCGGTGCTGCTCAGAGTTGTCGGGTCCAGTCCCAACTGGCGCAGATAGGCATTCTGTTCCGCCCAGTTCGGTGACAGGATCCAGTCCATCGCGGCCATCCTTTCGACCGTCGGGTCCCGGTCCCCGATCAGCGACGGCGCCCCGGCGATCACCAGCCGGGCCGAGGTCAGGTAGCTGGCCTCGACCCCCGGCCAGTCGCCGTTGCCATAGCGGATGCCCAGGTCCATCCGCTCTCGGTGCAGGTCGACGACCTTGCTGTCGGGATGCAGCGACAGGCCGATGTCGGGATGCTGCCGCCAGAAGTCCTTGAGCCGCGGCATCAGCCATTGCGCGGCAAAGCTGGCCGTCAGGGTCACGCGCACCGGGCGATCCGCCTCGCCAGCGCGCAGGGCCTCCAACCCGCGCTGGATCGCGCCAAAGCCTTCGCCCAGAGCCTCGGCCAACTGCTCGCCATCCGCTGTCAGGCTGACCCCCCGCCCCTCGCGCTGGACCAGGGGGCGGCCAAGCTGTTCCTCCAGCGCGCGGACCTGCTGGGCGACAGCGGCATGGGTCACGTTCAGCATCCGCGCCGCCTGGCTGAAGTTCCGCAGCTCGGCCGTGGCCGCAAAAGCCCGCAGCGCGGTCAGGGAGGGAAAGCTGCGCCAGTCCGTCATCTGTCAGGAAAACTTTCAATTCAGAATTCTTCCTGAATCGTATCACTCAACCTTTCATGGCAAAAGGGATCATCGAAAGCGAAAAAGGATAAAGGCCATGTTGAATATCTTCGCCGACGCCCTGCTGATCGCAACCCGGTTCAAGCACGCATCCGAGGACTACCTGCCGCGCCACTACCCGCGCCGCTCGCCCCGCGAGTTCCAGGATGACGAAGGTCTGCGCACTGCCGATCACCTTCGGCACAGCGGCCGCTGATCTTGGACGGCTGTCAATCCCGGTCGGAAAAGGTCCGCGCGACCCCTGCCACGTGAACCGCCCGCATCCCTGCGGGCGGACCACACGCGTTCCCGCACTCAGATCTTCAGCACCACCCGCCCCTCGATCTGCCCCGCTTTCATCCGCTCGAAGATCGAGTTGATGTTCCCCAGACTGTCCCAACTGAAATGCGAGGCAACCTTGCCCTCGCCCGCAAAGGCCAGCGCTTCGGTCAGGTCGTTCCGCGTGCCGACGATCGATCCGCGCACGGTGATCCGCTTCAGCACGATCTCGAAGATCGGCAACGGGAAGTCGCCCGGCGGCAACCCGACCAGCGACATGAAGCCCCCGCGCCGCAGCATCCCCACGCCTTGCGAAAACGCGCTGTTCGACACCGCTGTCACCAGCACTGCTTGCACGCCGCCCATCTGGGTCTGCAATTCCTTCACCGGGTCCATCTCGACCGCGTTGATCGTGACATCGGCCCCAAGGTCGCGCGCGAGCTTCAGCTTGTCCTCGGCGATGTCCACCGCCACGACATGCAGGCCCATCGCCTTGGCATATTGCACGGCCATGTGCCCAAGGCCCCCGATCCCGCTGATCGCGACCCAGTCTCCAGGCTTGGCTTCGGTTTCCTTCAGCCCCTTGTAGACCGTGACACCCGCGCAAAGGATCGGAGCCGCCGGACCCCAGTCAAGATTGCCGGGCAGCGCGCCGACATAATTCGCCTCGGCCGAAACATACTCGGCATAGCCGCCATCCACCGTATAGCCGGTCATCTGCTGGCTTTCGCACAACGTCTCCCAGCCGCCGACGCAATGCAGGCAGCGTCCGCAGGCGTTGTGCAGCCAGGGCACCCCCACCCTGTCGCCTTCCTTCAGATGCGTGACACCGGCGCCGACAGCCGCGACCTCACCCACGCCTTCGTGCCCCGGAATGAAGGGCGGATTCGGCTTGACCGGCCAGTCCCCCATCGCGGCGTGCAGGTCGGTGTGGCACACGCCCGAGGCCCGCACCCGGATCAGCGCCTGTCCCGGCCCGATCCGAGGCACGGCGACTTCGCGGATCTCCAGGGGCTTGCCCAGCCCGACGACAACGGCAGCCTTCATGGTCTTTGGCAGCGACATGGCCTTCTCCCTCTGTCTGATTCTGCGAAAGCATGCCACCGGGGCGATGACGGCACCTTGACCTGGCGCAATTCCCGGACTGGTGGTCAATCGCAGGCGGCCAGCAGCCGCGCGACCGTTGCCGCATAATCCGCCCGCACCTCTGCGGGTGGACGCAACCGTATCTCCAGCCGATGCACCAGCTCTGGCAGCGGGCGCCCGAACAGCTTGTCGGCCTCTGCTTCCCGGAACCCGGCGATCCGCACTGCCTCCAGCCAGGCCGAAACCCTGTCCGCCGCCTTGATCGCCTTCTTGATCGGCACCGGCAGCACCGCGGGCAGCCCAAAGCGCCGATGCACCGCCGCCGTCAGCCGCAGGTCCAACTCGCCGTAACCCGGTCCGACTGCCGCCTTCACCGGGCTGATCATGTCGCCGATGACGTATTCCGGCGCGTCATGCAGCAGCGCCGCCAGCCGCCATTTCGCCGCGACGCCGGGGTTGGCCCGCAGAAAGATCTCCTCGACCAAGAGCGAGTGCTCCGCCACCGAATAGGGCCAGTCCCCCCGCGTCTGCCCGTTCCAGCGGGCCACGAAGGCAAGGCCATGCGCGATGTCCTCGATCTCGATATCGACCGGCGTGGGGTCCAGCAGGTCCAGCCGTCGGCCCGAAAGCATGCGTTGCCAGGCGCGGGGTTGTTTCATCGACGGGCCTTTGTTGTCTGTTTGCCGGATCAATGCTATCTGCCCGCCCAACCAAGGATCAAGGAGAGCACCGCATGGCTGCGGATTACATCGTCAAGGACATCGCACTGGCTGACTTCGGCCGCAAGGAACTGACCATAGCCGAAACCGAGATGCCGGGCCTGATGGCCTGCCGCGAGGAGTTCGGGACGACCAAGCCGCTGAAAGGCGCGCGCATCGTCGGCTCCTTGCACATGACGATCCAGACCGCCGCGCTGATCGAGACGCTGGTTGCCCTGGGTGCAGAGGTGCGCTGGGCGTCCTGCAACATCTTCTCGACGCAAGACCACGCCGCCGCTGCCATCGCTGCCGCCGGCATCCCGGTTTTTGCCGTCAAGGGCCAGACCCTGACCGAGCATTGGGATTACCTCGACAAGTCGTTCCTGTTCCCCGCCAATTCTGATGGGGTCGGCGCGAACATGATTTTGGACGACGGTGGCGATGCCACGCTTTACGTCCTTCTCGGTGCCCGCGCCGAAGCCGGGGAAGAGATCATCCCGGTCCCGCAGTCCGAGGAAGAGGAAGTCATCAAGAAGCAGATCGCCAAGCGGATGAAGGAGACCCCCGGCTTTTTCACCAGGACCAAGGCCGCGATCAAGGGCGTCAGCGAAGAGACCACCACGGGCGTCCACCGGCTTTATGACCTGCACAAGCAGGGCCAGCTTCCCTTCCCGGCGATCAACGTCAACGACTCGGTCACCAAGTCCAAGTTCGACAACAAGTACGGCTGCAAGGAATCGCTGGTCGACGGCATCCGCCGCGCCACCGACACGATGATGGCCGGAAAGGTCGCCGTGGTCTGCGGCTATGGCGACGTGGGCAAGGGCTCGGCGGCGTCGCTGCGCGGGGCTGGTGCCCGCGTGAAGGTGACCGAGGTCGACCCGATCTGCGCGCTGCAGGCCGCGATGGACGGCTACGAGGTCACGCTGCTGGAGGATGAGGTCGCAACCGCCGACATCTTCATCACCACCACCGGCAACAAGGACGTGATCCGCATCGAGCATCTGCGCGCGATGAAGGACATGGCCATCGTCGGCAACATCGGCCACTTCGACAACGAGATCCAGGTCGCCGCCCTGCGCAACCACAAATGGACCAACATCAAGGACCAGGTCGACATGATCGAGATGCCCTCGGGCAACCGGATCATCCTCTTGTCCGAAGGCCGCCTGCTGAACCTGGGCAACGCCACCGGCCACCCGTCCTTCGTGATGTCGGCCAGCTTCACCAACCAGGTCCTGGCGCAGATCGAGCTGTGGACCAAGGGCCAGGACTATGCACCGGGCGTCTACATCCTGCCGAAGGCGCTGGATGAAAAGGTCGCCCGCCTGCACCTGAAGAAGATCGGCGTCAAGCTGACCGAACTGCGCCCCGACCAGGCCGACTATATCGGCGTCAAGGTCGACGGCCCGTTCAAGTCGGACCACTACCGCTATTGATCGCAGGCTCTGGCCCGGTTCGACCGGGCCGGGCTTACACCTGCTGCGCGGCTTCGACTGTCCGAGCCTCGACTGTTCGAGCCTCGACGGCCTGGGTTTCGACGGCCCGGCTCTCGACTGACCGGGTTTCGACTGCGGCCTGCACGGGCGCCTTCTGCGTCATCAGGCCCCAGAGGAACCCCCCGGTAAAGGATTGCAATCCCAAAGCCGACAGCACCGCGACCAGCGAGGCCGCGCGGGTGATCGTGCCGGGGTCGATCGGACCGAAGCCGTTCGCCGCCCAGTGCCCGACCGAGGCGATGGTTGCGACCAGTGCCAGGCCCAGGAAGATCGCTCCGCCCTGACAGGCGCTTTCGACCGACAGGCGGGCGCGCAACCTTTCGAACCGGGGCGAGGTCGGCAACAGGTTCATCCGCACCGCGAACTGCCGGGCCAAAGCGTGGAACCACATCAGCTGAAAGCCGATGATGATGAAGGTCGCGGCAAAGATCATCGCGCCGGTGTCCAGCGTCAGCGCGCCCAGGTCCAGCGGCCCGAACAGAAGCGGCAGGAACAGCACCGACCCCAGCGCGAACAGCATGGCGCCGGGATACAGGAACAGGCTGAACGGCGCGAAGGTCAGAAGCAGCTTCAGGTGCCGCCAGCCGTCGTGCCAGGTCCTGAGGTGAGGCTTGCGCGACCGGCCGTCGGGTTTCAGCGTCGTCGGAACCTCGACGATCCTCAGACCCGCCATCGCCGCACGCATCACCATTTCCGGGCAGAATTCCAGCTGCTCGGTGATCAGGTTCAGCGCCAGGATCTTGTCGCGGTCAAAGCCGCGCAGCCCGCACTGGAAGTCGCCGACCGGCGCGCCGTACAGGACCCGCCCGATGAAGGACAGGACCGGGTTGCCAAGGTAGCGGTGCAGGAACGGCATCGCCCCAGGCTCGATCCCGCCACGAAAGCGGTTGCCCATCACCAGATCTGCCCCGCCGCGCAGCGCATCGACAAAGGCATCCAGCCGCGAGAAGTCATAGCTGTCGTCGCTGTCGCCCATGATGACGAAGCGGCCCCTTGCCGCGGCGATCCCGGTGGACAGCGCGATCCCGTTGCCACGCCGGGGGGCCAGGACGACCCGCGCGCCATGCGCCTCGGCGATCTCGCGGCTGCCATCGGTAGAGCCGTTGTCGGAAATCAGCACCTCGCCCTTGATGCCGCTGCGCTGAAGGAAGCCCTTGGCCTTGTCGATGCAGGTGGCCAGGGTTTCCGCCTCGTTCAGGCAGGGCATCAGGATGGTCAGTTCCAGCATTGCCGTATCCTTCAGACGCCAATCCAGCCGACTGGCCACCATTAAAGCAGATTTGACCGGGCAACTGTGCCAGAAATGCGGCGGAATCCGACAGGAATCGGGGTTTTGCGGGCGCAATGTCTTGGAAGCGAAGGATTTCCGCCATAGGGATGACTGTTTCCGGCGGCAAGGCTATCCACGACATAGATGTTTTTCGGCGCAAGATGCGAAACAGCCAATCCGTGAGTTCCCCAGTGACGCCCCCCCCAGTGACGTCCCCCCCAGTGACGATCCCGACCGAATCGCGCCCTTTGCTGATCTGGTGGATCTGCCTGGGTGCCATCGCCCTGGTTCTGCTGAACGCCGCGCGGGCCTGGCCCGAGGTCGGCAACCTGCTGCTGCTTTCGGACAACGACGACCTCATGCGGCTGGTTCAGGTCCGCGACTGGCTGGGCGGGCAGGACTGGTTCGACACCCGCCAGTATCGCGTCCTGCCGCCCGAGGGCATCTCGATGCACTGGTCGCGCTATGTCGACGCCGGGATCGCTGCCGTGCTGGTCCCGGCCTCCTGGCTCTTGCCGATGCCGCAGGCCGAACTGCTGACGGCCGTGGTCTGGCCCAGCCTTCTGGCCTGCCTGATGGTGCTGCTGATCGGTCTTGGAACCAACCGTCTCTTCGGTCCGCTGGCGGCCCTTGGTGCGCTGGTGGTGTTCCTGACCTGGAGCAAGCTCAGAGGCGATTTCACGCCGCCTCGCCTTGACCATCACAATGTCCAGATGATCTGCGCAACGGCGCTGTTCTACCTGGCCGCGCTGCCTGGGCGGGACCGGCTGAACGGTGCGCTTGCCGGGCTGGTGACGGCCCTGTCGCTTGCGGTCGGGCTGGAGCTGCTGCCGGTGCTCCTGCTTGTCCCGGCCTGGATGACCTTGCGACATGCCTTCGACCAACCGGGCGCCGGCGGCTGGCTGCTTGGCTACGGGACCGCGCTGACCCTTGCGGCTCCGCTCGCGATGGCCGGGCAAACGCCGCCCTCTGCCTGGGGCGTGATGCACTGCGATGTGCTGGCGCCTCCGGTGCTGGCGCTGGCGGCCATCGGGGTCGTCGCCGCGCTGGTCCCGGTCCTGGCGGCACGCGCGCTGCAAGGCCCGATTGTCCGTATCCTTGCCACGGCCGCGATTGCCGCGCTGGGGCTGTGGCTGGCAGCGCCTCTGCTCAGCCCGTGCCTGGCCGGCCCCTTTGCCGATGTCCCGCCCGAGGTCCGCACTCTGATCGAAAGCCGCGTGGTCGAGGCTCTCTCCGTGCGAGAGATGTTCCAGTTGATGCCGGATGTCTTGCTGGCATCGCTTCTTCCGGCCGTGGTCATCCTTGTGCCGGCCCTGGCATTGACCCTGTTGCTCTGGCCGCGGCTCGATGCAGTGCAGGGTGCCGCGCTGGGTCTGGCCCTGCTTGTTGCGCTTTCGGGGCTGGCTGTTGCCCTGATGCAGGTCAGGGGGCTTACTCTGACGGCTCCGGTCCTGCCGCTGCTTGGCGGGTTTCTGGTTCATGCCTTCCAGCGGCTGGAGCGCGCGAACCCGATGCGGCTCCCGGCCTTTGTCCTGCTCGCCCTTGCCACTCCCACCGCTGTCGAGGAGGCAACCCGCTGGCTTCACGGTCTGACTGTCCCGCAGATCGCCCGGACGGCGCCCCAGGCCCTGCCGGGCGGAAGCGATTGCCGCAACGCCGAGGCCCTGACCGAGCTTGCCGACCTGCCGCCGTCAGTCCTCTTCTCAAGCCTCAATCTCGGGACAAGGATTCTGGCCTACACGCCACATTCCGCAACTTCGGTCCCCTACCACCGCAGTCCGGCTGCCTTCTGGAACGGCATCGCCGGGCTGGAAAGTGAAGCGAACCTCAGGGCGGCGCTTGCCAGTTCGCAAGCCGACTACGTGGTCCTTTGCGCCAGTGAACCGCAGAAACCCTACGCCCGCAAGATTCTGGACGGCGATCTGCCGGACTGGCTGACCGACGCCACCGGCGACCGGCGCAAGCTGCGGATCTACCGGGTCGATCACGCGCGCCTGGCCAAGGCGTCAGGGCCATGAGCACCTTTCTTCGCTTTCTCGTGGTGGGCGGGTCGTTGGCGCTGGTCTACGCGCTTCTGGCAGCGTTTGCGACGTCGCAACTGCCCTGGCCCAAGGCGGTTTCGGCGGGGGCGGCCTGGATCGCCTGCATCCCTCTGGGCTTCTGGTGCCACCGGCGCTTCACCTTCACCGGCAGCGCCCCGCGGCCCTTTGCGCTGGGGCTTTATGCCCTGACCCAGGTCATCGGCATCGGCATCGGCGCCGGGACCAGCTTTCTGTTCGCCACCGGCCGGTTCTGGCCCGACCTGCTGGTGCACCTCTGCGCCTCGGCGCTTGCTGCTGTCGCAAGCTACGTCATCAACCGCAGGCTGACATTTCCCGCGGGCGGTCGCACCTGATGTCAGCCCTGACCTCGGCCATGCGGCAGCATCGCTCGGCTGAGCCGCAGTGCAAGAAATTCCCCTTTCTTAACGGCAAGGGTGCATTTACGGTTCGTTTGTTAACGATCACCGTTCCAGTCAAGGGAGAGATTGATGGGCAAGAGGGACGAACTCATCGCCAAATATGCCGATGATCTGAAGAACAAGTGCAAGATGACGCCGGACATGGCGCTGCTGACGAAAGTCACGATCGGCTGCGGCCCGTCGATCTATGACAACGACGCACAGACCGTCGCGGCATCGGACAAGGACGAACTGGAGCGGATCAAGGCCAACTTCCTGGTCAAGAAGCTGGGCCTGAAGGATGGCCCCAGCCTGATGGAGGGCATCAACGCCGCCGTCGAAACCTACGGCAAATCCGAACGCAACAAGTTCCGCGCCGTGTTCTACTATCTGCTCGTCAAGCATTTCGGTCGCGAAGCCGCCTACAAGTGACGCGCTGCAGATCCGCTTTCAAAGGCCCGCGCCCGCCCGGCGCGGGCCTTTTGCCATGATCGCCTTGGATTTGAAGAAAACCTTCAGCACTCGCGCCTTGCCGAAGGGCGGGGATTCGGGGCATCACTTGGTGGTCAGGGCAGGACGCCCGGGACCCTTATACTACAGATCACGTGCGGTGCTTGGGGTGTGCGCGTGGGGTGGATGGAGGGTCCCGTAGGGGTGCGGGGCCCTCCATTCTTTTTTGCGTTCGGCACCGGCTGTCCGACTGCTGCCTTGCGGGCCGCAGGGTGGGCGATCTGGCCAAGTTGCCTGTCGAGCCGGTCTGCGCCCCAACCCGGATCGTGCCGCCCACGCCTTGACGAAGGCCTCGCCGACGTTCAGCCGATCCGGCCCCGAACGCCACCCGTCTGACCCCGGTCCAGCAGCAGGTGGTCCAGCAGCACGCAGGCCATCATCGCCTCGCCCACCGGCACCGCGCGGATGCCGACGCAGGGGTCGTGGCGGCCCTTGGTGATCAGGTCGGTCTCCTGCCCCGAGGCGGTGATCGTCTGGCGCGGGGTCAGGATCGACGAGGTCGGCTTGACCGCGAACCGGCAGACCACCGGCTGGCCCGTCGAAATCCCGCCCAGGATTCCGCCCGCGTGGTTCGACAGGAACTCTGGCCCGCCCGGCCCCATGCGGATCTCGTCGGCATTCTCGACGCCGGTCAGGCTGGCCGACGCCATCCCCTCGCCGATCTCGACGCCCTTCACGGCGTTGATCGACATCATCGCCGAGGCAAGGTCGCTGTCCAGCTTGCCATAGAGCGGCGCGCCAAGGCCCGCGGGCACGCCGTCGGCCACCACCTCGATCACCGCCCCGACCGAGTTGTGCGACAGCCGCAGCGCGTCCAGATACTCGGCCCATTCGACGGCGGCCACCGCATCGGGCACCCAGAACGGGTTCCGCTCGATCTCGTCGGCGTCAAAGCGGCTCCGGTCGATGATCTTGACGCCCATCTGCACCATGTAGCCGGTGATCTTCAGGCCCGGCACCAGTGCCGCCAGCGCCGCCCGCGCCACGCCGCCTGCCGCCACCCGGCTGGCCGTCTCACGCGCGCTGGATCGCCCGCCACCGCGGTAGTCGCGGATGCCGTATTTCTGGTGATAGGTGATGTCGGCATGGCCCGGCCGGAACGCGCTTGCGATATCGCCATAGTCCTTTGACCGCTGGTCGGTGTTCTCGATCAGCAGCTGGATCGGCGTGCCGGTGGTCTTGCCCTCGAAGACGCCGGACAGGATGCGGACCTCGTCGGGTTCCTTCCGCTGGGTGGTGAACTTGTTCTGCCCCGGCTTGCGGCGGTCCAGCCAGGGCTGGAGGTCGGCTTCGCTGAGCGCCACGCCCGGAGGGCAGCCATCCACCGTGCAGCCGATGGCCGGCCCGTGGCTTTCGCCCCAGGTGGTGACGCGGAAAAGATGACCGAAGGTGTTCAGGCTCATGGGCATGTCCTCGCTTGCGCACGGGGCTTTGGCACGGGGGGCTTTAGCACGGGGCTTGGGCAGGGGCATACAGGCCGCGCCGCCTGTGCCACAAGCCCCGAGGTCGGTGAAAATCGGCCGAGCGGCGCCGGATGGTCACGGATCCGTGAAAAATGCCCAGGCAAAGGGGTTGACATGCCGGACCCTGCGCCCACGTTAGGGCGCTGCGGCCCGAGCCCCTTTGCCGACGCCAGATTCGTCTGGCAAGCGTGATGCCGGACCGAATCTAATAAGCGTGCGCGATGTCATTGCCCGGGAACTGCCCCGCAGCGGGCTGACCACTCGACGCACCCGAACAAAGGTTGACGGGATTGGATTTCCTCTTCGAGTTATTCGTGGGCAAGCCCATCTGGATGTGGCTGATGTTCCTTGGCATCGTCATCTCGCTGATGGCGTTCGACCTGGGCGTGCTGCACAAGGAAGACCACGAACTTGGCGTGGTCGAAAGCCTGAAGCTTTCCGCATTCTACATCTGCATCGCCATCCTGTTCGGCGGCTACATCTGGTGGGCATGGGCGAACGGCACCCTGGTCACGACCGACGGCACCAACCCGGTCGCCAGCTATTTCCAGGGCTACATCATCGAGAAGGTGCTCTCGATCGACAATGTCTTCGTCATCTCGCTGATCTTCGGCTACTTCGCGATTCCGCGGAAATACCAGTACCGGGCGCTGGTCTGGGGCATCATCGGTGTCATCATCCTGCGCGGCATCATGATCGCCGTCGGCGCCGAACTGATCTCGAACTACGCCTGGGTGACGCTGGTCTTCGCGACCTTCCTTGCCCTGACCGGCGTCAAGATGCTGGTGGTCCCGGAAGGCGAAATGGATGTGTCGAAGAACCCGGTGGTGAAGCTGACCGCGAAGTACATGAATGTGACCAAGGAGCTGCACGGGCAGAAGTTCTTCGTCCGCCAGCCGCACCCGACCACGGGCAAGCTGGTTGTGTTCGCGACGCCCCTTCTGGTGGCGCTGATCGTCATCAACTTCGCCGACCTGATCTTCGCCGTCGATTCGGTCCCGGCGATCTTCCTGATCACCACGGACACCTTCATCGTCTACACCGCGAACATCATGGCGATCCTTGGCCTGCGCGCGCTGTACTTTGCGCTGGCAGCGCTGGTGCACCGCTTCCACTACCTGAAATATGCGCTGGCCGTGGTGCTGATCTTCATCGGCCTGAAGGGCTTTTACAGCTTCTTCTTCGGCAAGTTCGACCCCTATCTGTCGCTGACCATCACCATCGGCATCATCGCGGCCGGCATCTTCTATTCGCTGTGGAAGACGCGCGGCGATGACGACGGGCAAGGGACCGAGGTCAAGTCGGTCGAATAAGGCTTGTCGCCATCAAGACAGCCAAAGCGGGCGCCCGTCCCTTCGGGGGCGGGCGATCCTATTCGGCGCCCAATTCGGTGCCCTGACGGATCTGGGTTGCCAGGTCATGCGCCTCCGGCACTCCGGCGACGCGCAGCACCGACAGCCCGAGCGTGACGTCTACCGCCCCATCGGCGCGGCGCGTCACGGTGGGCGGCCTTGGCCAGGCCGTCAGGTCATAGACCTGCCCGGCCTGCCACTGGCCGACATGGGTCACTCCGCCGTAGGCCAGGACGAAGACCACCGCCCCGGTCCCCGGCTCGATCCTGTTGACCCCGGTCCCGGCATGGACCGTGTCATTGCCGCTTCCCAGCCGGACCAGGTTGCGGCCCGGTCCGGTATGCACCACCGATGCCGCATCGCCGGAATGGATCTCGTCGTTGCCGTGCCCGCCATAGATGCGCTTGCGGCCCCCGGTGCCGATGATCGTGTCGTTGCCCGTGCCGCCATCCAGCACATCACGGCCAGGCCCGCCGACCAGCCGGTCATTCCCCGCCCCGCCGTAGAAATAGTGGCGCGAGCCTTCGTGGACTGTCACTGCCCGCAGCACGTCGTCGCCTTCGCCACCGTAGAATGTCGCCCCGCCGTATTTCGGCCCGATCATCACGTCATTCCCGCGGGAGCCGCGCACCTCGACCATCACGCGCTCGGTGGTCTCGAAGGTGATCGGGCTGTCGGGGTGCGCCACGATCCGCAGGACACGCGCGGCCTTGCGGCCTTCGGGGTCCTCGGTGCGGGCCAGCACGGTGGCAATACGGATGTTCTCGACGTTCATCGGGCAGTGCAGGACATAGCCGTCCGGCCCGCCCAGATACCACAAGGTGTCGTTGCCGCCGTCCTTGGTCTCGCGGATCTTCTCGGCCTCGGCGCCGTAGACCCAGTAGTTGTCGTTGCCCCGGTGCCCCTCCAGCACCACAGAGCCATCCACGGCCATCATCGCGTTGATCCCGTCCGCCGGGTTCTCGAAGCCGCGCAGGTCCAGGCCCAGGTCCAGGGCACCCTTGACCAGCTCACCCCGCAGCACCTCCATCGGAGCTGTCGCGATCAGGTTTTCGGTCTCGCCGGGGTCGGCGACCACGTCGTAGACATGCTCCTCGCCGTTCGGATAGCGGAAATAGCGGAACTGCCGGTAGCCCTCGATCGACGGGCGCACCGACAGCGTCCCGAAGACCGAGGTGATCGGCGACTTCGACGTGTCGAACGCGCCGAAACTCGGGTCGATCAGCGGCAGCAGGCTTTGCCCCGATACCCAGTCGGGGCGCGGCGGCAGGCCGGCAAGCTGCATGATCGTCCTGGGAAAGTTGTGCAGCGACACCGGAAGGTCCACCACCCGGCCCGCCTCCATCCGCGGCGACCAGATGCCCAGGGGCACATGGGCGGCGCTGTCCCACTGGCTCATCTTGTGGAAACTGTCGTGGTTGCCCAGGTTGAAGCCGTTGTCCGACAGGAAGACCACCGTGGTCCGGTCGCCCAGCGGCGAGGCCTCAAGCGCGGTCAGGAAGCGCCCGATCTCGTGGTCGACATGGCTGATCGCGGCAAAATAGGCGCGGACGACCTGGCGCCAGCCGTCGTCGCCGCCCTTTTCCGGAGTCCAGTTGCCGTTGGCGATATAGGCCGCCTCATAGACCGCGAAGCCGGGGGGCGGGCCATAGTAGTCCTCGGGCGCGGCGATGTCGGGCCAGCGGATGTCGGCAGGGTCGTACAGCCGGTAGAAGCGATCGGGACATTCCAGGTTGTAATGCGGGTGCTTGAAGCCCAGCTGGATCAGGTGCCGCCGCGCAGGGTCGGCGCGGCCGAGGAAGTCGATGGCGTTCTGCGCCACCATGAAGTCATAGAACAGCCGGTCCTGCGACCCGTCGTCGTCGGGATGGTTCACCCCGGCGATCCCCGGTCCCCGGTCCAGGTAGTGCTTCATCTTCGTCCGCCCGCGGCTGTCATGCGCCGCAGGCTCTTCGTGAAACAGCACCCGCCTGAACCGCTGCGGCATCGGCGTATAGCTTGCGTCGACCTTGCCGGTGGTGAAGTTGTAGAACCCCGCGCGGCGCAGGTCATAGGCCCAGGCCTTCTCGGGCGGCAGGACCTGGCGCCAGAAGCGGTTCAGGTCGACAAGCCCGGTGCGGAACGGTGAAAGCCCGGTCGCCAGCTCGGCCCGGCAGGGGGCGCAGAGGGGGATCGTGGCATAGGCATTGCCGAAGCGGACGCCCCGGTTCAGCAGGCGGTCCAGGTTCGGGGTCTGGATGCGCAGCCCGAAAGTGTCGCGCCAGGTAAAGACGTCGATCATGTCATCGACCCAGATGACACAGATGTTGTCGTCCCGGATGCTGTCGGCGTTGAACGCCATTACGGCCCGCCTTCGGTCAGCTTCAGCCGTGCCGGCAGCGCCCAGCGGCGCACCGCACCCTCGCCGAAGTCGCCGCGCAACGCGCCCCGGTTGGCCGGATAGGGCCCCTGACCCGGCCCCGCGCCGTGGGCATAGGTGACGTGGACCTCGCCCTCGGGCCGCTTGGAACAGCGCAGGATCAGCGCCTTGGTGTCGTGCTTGCCGAACTCGATCCCGGTGATCGTCGCCCCGTTGCTGACGCCTTCCAGCGCAAAGCCCGCTGTCTTGCCCGCGCCGAAAGGGTCGCCCGCGTCGATCATCAGCGCGTCCTGCGCCTCGCAGATCACGCGGATGTCGTCGCCCGCCCGTTCGGCAAGCTGGATCACCGGGCAATGCCAGCGCCCGCCGCCGTGGACCGCAAGCAGCGCCTCGGTCAGCAAGAGCGCCTTCTCGGCCCGGCCCGTATCGGTCAGCCGCCCCGCATCGTCGATCTGGAAGGCATAGGAGGGCGCCGCAAAGACCAGCCGGTGGTCGGCGTGGTTCCACGACAGCTCCCACTGGCCCTCCAGTCCCGGTCCGCGGGTCACGTCCTGCGTGCCGCAGTCGAACGAGGTCAGGAAGATCGGCCGCGCCAGGCCGTGTTTCGCCATGTCGCGGGTGATCCGCTCCATCAGCCCGATCATCCCGTCGCGGTAGGCCACGGGGTCGCCGGTCAGGTCTTCCAGTGTGTAGTCCAGCACCACGGCCAGCACTTGCGCGCGCGTGCCCAGCCGCGCGGCGGCGGCCTGAAGGTTGGCGCAGGCCCGGTCCAGGTTCGTCACTGCGGTCCCCGCCCCCAGCTCATGCGCCGAGGCGGCCATGTCGGTCTCGGCCCGGACCATCACCAGCGGCAGCGACTGGTGCGATGCGCGCCTGCGCGCCAGAAGCTCGTCGGCGATCAGGGCCTCGACCGTCAGCTCGCGCAGGGGTTCCAGGGCGTCGGTCTCGACCGCCTCGCCCTCGCCGCCCATGCCCACGGCGCCGATGTCGTCGGCCGGGGCCAGCACATGCCAGCGGAACCGCGCCGGTCCGGGCGAGCCAAGGCCCGCCCGCGCCCCGCCGATCCCCAGCACCGCCAGCAGCGGGCCGCGCGTCTCGGCGATGACCGCCCCGCCGGACAGGTGCCGGCGGTAGCCGCGCGGGCCATCGGCACCCGGCATGTTGGCCTGGAAGACCACCCAGTCCCCCTCGCGCCGCGGGGCCCAGAGGTCGATCTCCTCGGGCAAGGCAGGCAGCGGCTGCGCCTCGGGGGCCGTGGTCTGCGGCTTCGGCGGCAGCCGGTCGGCGATGTCGGCGATCACTCGGTCAGACAGGCGCAGGACCAGCCCGGTCGCGTCAAAACGGATCACGTCTCCGTTTTCGGCCCGGATGATCACGCCTTGGGTCGGGATGTCGTCAGCCATCAGAACAGCACCTTGAAACGTTCGGGCAGCCGGTAGACCCCCTTGGGCCGCGCGCCGCCGGGGGCGAAGTAGACCACCTTCTTCTCGCGCCAGCCGTCGATCATCTCTTGGCGGAACTCGGGGAAATCCACGGTCTCGGCCCGGGGCTTCTCGCGGGACAGGGCCTTGTAGGTGTCCCAGGCGGTGTCCCAGCCGGTCTTTTCCCGCTCCACCTCCTCCAGCGCGCCGCTCTGGATCACCCGTTGCGCGCGGCGGGTCGCAAGGCGCGCCTCGGTCATGTCACGGTCGATGAAACGCAGATGGAACAGATAGAGATGCGGGTCCAGATGCAGCTTCGGGTGGTTGGCGAAATGCCCGCCGGGGGCAAGGTCGATCTTGTCGCAGGTGATGCAGGGCTTGGCGTAGTTCGCGTTCAGCCGGAAGATCCGCCGCACATCCAGGATGTTGCGACCCTCGGCGATCGGCTCGGGCTCCAGGCCCGGGTTGTGCACCATCTCGATCGCGAAGGGGGTGATGACCCGCGGCCCGCCCTTCTGCGCCGAATACCGCGCCAGATAGTCCGGAAGGCTGTCCGACACGGCGGGATCGACGCAGACGATCTCGTCCACATCGCCGACCAGGACCCAGTTGTAAAAGTTGGTGAAGCCCGAGGTCAGCCGCGACAGCATCTGCCAGCGCCGCTGGTTGAAGCAGTTCCGGGTTTCGTCGAAGGGCAGGGTGATGACGTTGCACCCCCTGGCGATGCGCCTGTGCTCGGGATCGCCGCCGTGGGACAGGACAAGGCAGTTCTCGCGGCCCAGCTGGCGACCGTAATACGCGACCCAGCGGGACAGGAAGAAGTGATCCCCGCCCACCATTGTCATCGCCATCATCCGGCCGCGTGTCTGGTCCATGCACTCGTTCCCGACTGTTGCCAATCGCTTAGCACGAGCTGGCGCCCAAGGCCTAGCCCGCCGCTGCCGCCTTCAGCGCATTCGCCGCCGCCCGCCGCGCCCGGCGGATAAAGGTCTTGTCCTCGTCCGGCAGGTCGGCCGCAAGCCGCAGCATCCCCTCGGCGGCCAGCAGCACCAGCCCATGCCGCCCCCGCTTCGCCGCCGCCGCCAGCAGCGCCCGCTGCCACTTGGGCACGGCCCGTCGCGCGCGGTAGGCGGCCCAGAACGCGGGGCCGATCTCGTCACCCTTGACCAGCTGGTCGATCAGCAGCGGGAAGGTCCCCGATTTCAGCACCACGCGGATCGCTTCATGCGTGGTGAAGGGCGCGCGCAGCAGTTGCACATTCGGCCCCGACAGCCGGGCAGCATGGGCGCGGTCCTCGGGAACGAAGGGGTCATACAGGACCACGGCCCGCCGGATGTAGGGCATGGCGGCTGCGGCATCCAGGAACGGCATCCGCTCCCAGTTCGACTTGCGCACCGCAAAGGGAAACCGCTGCTCGAAGGGCGCGATGGCCCTGTTCATCGTCGACTGCGGGCTGAAGGCCAGCACCCGCGCTTCGGGGATCAGGGGCGCAAAGTTCAGCGCCGCGAAACCGCCCATCGAGGCGCCCGTCAGCACCACGCGCCGGAACCGCCGGAAGAAGCCCCGCTCTTCCAGCCCGCGCAGCAGCAGGGGCGCAGAGGGCTGGCGGAACCAGTCCTTCGCATGGCTTTGCACCCCCAGGACCGAATGGCCCAGCGGCTCCAGCCGCGTCCAGGCCCAGGGGGCGCGGGGCCAGCCTTCGTCGATGGTGGCAAGGTTGTCGAAGGACACGACCAAGGCATCGCCGGCGCCCTCGAACCACAGGTCGGCATGGTCGCCCCGGACCAGGAAGCGCCCCGCCCTGGCTGCCGCGTCCAGCCCCATCTCGGGCGGCACGGCAAGTTCGGGGGCGGGCGCGTCCACCTAGTAGTCCCAGCGGTGATGCCGCCGCAGCGCCGCCAGCGCCGCCTGGTCCTCGGCATCGGTCGAGCCAGGCAGCGACCGATCCGGCCAGAACAGCACCTCGTGCAGGCGCGACTGGCCCAGCGTCTTGGCCAGACCGGCCCGGTTCGACCGGCAGCCGATGAAGAAATCCGCCTGATGCGCCAGACCCGGCACCTTGGCCGCCGCCTCTGCCGTCTTCCCGCCCATCTCCAGCCGCAGAGCGCGCCCGTCAAAGCCCAGGATCACCAGTTTCGCCCCCGCGCCCCCGGTCAGCGGCAGCGCGACTTCGACCGACGCGGCCTTGTCCTTCGCCAGCACCCGTCCCTCGGCCTCGGCCAGGAAGATCAGGTTGTTGGTCTGCCCGGTGAAGATCGTGGCCAGCGTCCGCGCTTCCCCCTGCGAGCGATAGATCACCGCCACGGTGAAGCCTTCCACCTCGGGCGCAAAGCCCGGCAGGGTAAAGCCGCAGTTCACCCCCTCCTGGCAGGTCAGAGCGCCCGGCGGCCCGGCCTCGTAGCCGCTGTTGCCGGTGTTCGGCGTGGCCGCCCCGGCCTGGACCGACAACACCGAATCGCGCCAGCCGGTGATCTTGCCGTCGGTCCGGACCAGATCGGCCTCGCGCGCGATGAAACGCGCGCCGCCGGTGGCCAGGACCGCTTTGGCCAGCAGGGCATCCTGGCCCCCGACCAGGGTCCCCGGCGGCAGTTTCGCGGCAATCTTCAGCATCGGCCCTCCGAAAGCGCCATTGTGCCGGTCGCCGCCGGCTGCCGCAAGCCTTGCGCCCCCGCCCCGATCATCGCCAGCGCCCGCCCGAGGATCAGCGCGCCATAGGCCGCGTTGCGGTGTTCGTAATCGGCCTTCGCCAGATGGTCCGCCACGGCATAGGCCGGATCGGTGAACATCCCGTCCACCACCGTCGCATCGGGTTGCGGGATCAGGTCGATCCCATCCTCGGCCGCGGCGGCGGCAAGAACCGTCCAGAACCACGGCAGCTTTTCGGCCATCAGCCGGGCCATCACCGGGCTGACCGAGTCGGCAAAACGCTGAGGGTTCGCGGTGTAATGCGCAACCGGGGCCAGCAGCACCCGCGCGGTGCGGGTCGAGGCCAGCCCCGCGGCCAGCTGATAGCCCAGATAGCCCCGCAACCCGTCGGCCAGGAACCGCCGTTGCAGGCCCTCGCTGACAAAAGGCCCCTCGGCCAGGGCGGTCAGCAGGCGGAAGAACACCCGCCAGGGATAGATCCGCGCGCCCATGACCAGGATCGCGTCGAACTCTGCCGCCGTCAGGACAGTCCGCCCCTTCGCGTTGAAGTGGGCGAAGCGGCGGGCCACGGCCGCATCCGGCGGATGGATCGCTCCGTCGCGGAATTCGAGATAGCGGAAGCGGCCCCCGACATTGCCCCAGTATTCCAGCTCTACCGCCGCTGCGTCGACCAGCCCCTGCGCCTCGGCCTGGCGGATGCAGGCGTAGTGGCTGTCGCCAAAGACGCACAGGCGCGGCAGGTCAGCCATGACGCCGGTCCGGAGCGAAGGCCGCCAGCAATTCTTCCTCGCAGCGCAGCTCTTCGGCCTCGGTCAACTCCGGTTCCGGGGAGTCTTCGGGCGCAGCGGGGGGCCCAGAGTCGGGCCCAGAGTCGGGGGCAGGGGCGGGCGCGGGGGCAGGGGCGGCCACCGCCTCGCCGCCGAAGGCCGCCGCCTGGTCACGGAAGAACTGGGTCATCACATGCTCCACGCCGTCCGGCAGGACCGACCGCAGGTTCGGCGCGAAGAAGCGGCCCCTGTAGGCGGGATGAGTGATGATCTCGTAGGACGGAAAGTAGTCCACCCGCGTCTGCGCCGCGACCAGCTCGGACGCCACGGCGCGCAGCAGCGACTTGGAATGGCTGGTGGCGGTCAACACATGGTTTCCCGACGCCGTCGCGGTCAAGGGCACCGGCGACACCGTAAGCAGCACCTTCAGCCCGCGGTTCGCCCGGAACATCAGCCGCAGCGCCGCCGTCATGTCGTCCATCAGAGCGCCGAAGCCGTGGTTGACAAAGCCGTGCCGGCCCGCGTCGAACTGCCCGGCAACCGTGCCCGGACAGACCGCATATTCCACGCCTGTCGCCCGGTCCTGCCAGGCCTCGGTCAGGCCCAGGGTGAAGACGAAGACCTGTGCCCCGCGCACCGCCGCCGCGATGGCCGCCAGTGTCTCGGCGCGTGCGGTCAGCAGCTCGTCGATCGAGACGAAGCCCCCCGGCTCTACCCCTGGGCGGAACGGATCGTAGAACCGGCCGTCCCTTTCCCAGACATCTTCCGGCACAGCCGCATCGGTCAGCGCCCAGCTCAGCCACTGCCGCAGCATCCGGGGCGTGTAGATGTTGCCGGTGCGGAAGCTGAAGGTGCCGTAGTGATAGTCCCGGCGCTGGTCTGCGGTCAGGCCCGCCGGTCCCGGCTCGAAATCCAGCCAGCGATAGCGCCGGGCGACCAGCGCCTTCGCGAAATGCTGCGCAAAGCAGGACCCCGCCGTGACGATCCGCGTCCGCCGCCCGACCGGGTGGCGCGGCTTCCACAACCCGGCGATCTCCATCGCGTCGCGGTCGGCGACGGCAGTGCGCCAGAAACTGTCCTGAGGCAGGGTTTCGTAAGGGTGCGGCATGCGCGGGGCGGTCCTTGGCTTTGCTCTGGATAAGGGCGCAGAGGTTTCAAGGACGTCAACCGCTTTCCGCCACCACTCTCCACAGGCCCCGCGCGGCGTGGTAGCCTTGTCCCATCATGCCCAGCCTCTGCCGCGACTGCCTGACCCTGACCGACAGCCCGGTATCGCGCTGCCCGACCTGCCGCTCGCCCCGGATGGTCGCACATGGCGAACTGACGCAGCTCTCCATCGCCCACATGGACTGCGATGCCTTCTACGCATCCGTCGAAAAGCGCGACAACCCCAGCTTGCGCGACCAGCCCGTCATCGTCGGCGGGGGCAGCCGCGGCGTGGTGTCCACCTGCTGCTACATCGCCCGGATCAAGGGGGTGCGGTCCGCCATGCCGATGTTCCAGGCGCTGAAGCTGTGCCCCGAGGCGGTGGTGGTGAAACCCCGCTTTGCCGCCTACACCGAAGCCAGCCGCGCCATCCGCGCGATGATGGAGGAGCTGACCCCCGCCATCGAGCCCCTGTCGCTGGACGAGGCCTTCCTGGACCTCACCGGCACCGCGCGCCTGCACGGTGCTGCGCCCGCGGTTCTGCTGGCCCGGCTGACCGGGCGGATGGAGGCCGAGCTGGGCCTGACCGGATCGGTCGGCCTGAGCCACAACAAGTTCCTGGCCAAGATCGCCTCCGACCTTGACAAGCCCCGCGGCTTTTCGGTGATCGGCCGGGCCGAGACCGAGGCCTTCCTGAAGCCGAAACCCGTCCGCATCATCTGGGGCGTGGGCCAGGCCACCCAGACTGCGCTGGAAGGGGCCGGCATCCGCTCCATCGCCGACCTTCTGCGCTGGGACCGCGCCGATCTGGGCGCGCGGTTCGGCTCGATGGGAGACCGGCTCTGGCACCTTGCGCGCGGGCTGGACACCCGGCGCGTCAACCGGGACGAAAAGCTGAAGTCGATCTCGAAGGAGACGACCTTCTTCGAGGACACCTCCGATCCCGACCTTCTGGACGGCCATCTCTGGCGGCTGTCCGAACAGGTCGCCGACCGCGCCAAGGCCAAGGGGCTGTCGGGCCGGACCGTGACGCTGAAGCTGAAACGCAAGGATTTCCAGCTGGTCACCCGGCGCCATGCGCTGACCGATCCCACCCAGCTGACCGACCGCATCTACCGTGCCGCAAAGGACCTTTTCGTCCAGGCCCGCACCGCTGGCCCGTTCCGGCTGATCGGCGTCGGCATCTCGGACCTTGCGCCCGAGGATCAGGCCGACCTCTCCGGCGACCTTCTGGATCCCGATGCCCGCCGCCGCGCTGCTGCCGAACGCGCCACCGACGCGATTCGCGCCAGGTTCGGGGCCGAGGCGATCATCAAGGGCCGCGCCCTGCGCTGACCGATGCTGACCGATGCTGACCTATTCGGCCGCGAGCCGGACCTCGCCGGCGCCCGACACAAGTTCGGCCACCACACCGGCAATCAGCGACCGGAACTCGGCGAAGCCAGCCAGCGGTTCGACCCGCACTTCGTCCATGTAGAGCGCCCGGTCGATCTCGACCTGCACGACATGCACGCCCCGCGACGGCCGCCCGTAGGCCTGCGCCACATAGGCCCCGGCAAAGGGCGCGTTCCGGCCGACCCGAAAGCCTGCGCCGGCAAAGGCCGCCTCGATCCGCTCCATCACCTCGCGCCCCGCCGCGGCACCATAGCGGTCGCCCAGCACCACCTCGGGCCGGGGCTGGCCGGGGCGGGTATGCGCCTCGATCGCCTCGTGCGGCATGGAGTGGCAGTCGATCAGCACCGCCTGACCGAAACCCGCCCGCGTTTCCTCGACCAGTGTCCCCAGCGCCTGGTGATAGGGATGCCAGATCCGCTTCAGCCGCGCCTCGGCCTCGGACAAGGGCAGCTTTCCCCGATAGATCGACCGCCCGCCGGCCACCACGCGGGGAATCACCCCCAGACCCGACGAGATGCGCGGGTTGTGCGGCACCCGCATCAGCCCTTCGATCACCGCGGGGTCCAGCTCGTCCGCGGCCCGGTTCAGGTCGATATAGGCCCGCGGCACCCGCGCTGCCAGCAGCGGAGCCCCCATCTCGGGCGCCATTCCGAACAGATCATCGACAAAGGCATCTTCCGAAGACCGGATCGTGTGCCGGTCCAGCGCCGCCTGGGCCAGGAATGCGGCCGGATAGTCCCGCCCCGAATGTGGCGAGGCGAAGATCATCGGCCCGGACCGCCGTTCCGGGCGGGTCAGGACATAGGCCTCGGTCTGTGTCCGCGCCACATGCGCCTCCGTTTCCATGCTTCGATATAGCCCCATAATTCCGAAAGCCAAAACCCCTTGCAGGCCCCGGCGCTTGCCAGTATAGACCCGCCGACCGACGCGGTTCTGCCCGCGTCCTTTTCGTTTCACCGAAGGGGACAAGACGGGGTCGCAAAGGCGAAGTGGGCGGTTAGCTCAGCGGTAGAGCACTACGTTGACATCGTAGTGGCCACTGGTTCGATCCCAGTACCGCCCACCATTCACCGCCTCCCGCAAGGGGGCAAGTCTGTTTTCACTGGCGCAGACGCGCCGCGAACAAGGAGAAGATCGATGAAGGTTGCGAACTCGCTCCGCTCGCTGAAGACGCGTCATCGCGATTGCCAGGTCGTGCGCCGCAAGGGCCGCGTCTATGTGATCAACAAGACGCAGAAACGCTACAAGGCCCGCCAGGGCTGAACGCTTCCGGCTGACGGAATCCGGGGCCGCTGGGGGAAACCTCGGCGGCCTTTTCCATTCCTGCCGCAGCTTCGCAACTTCCGGGCTGTTGTCTTCCGGCGACGAGAAGACGAAGTCGCACGAGGAGCATCCCCTCGAACCGGCACCGCCACCGGGCGCGCAAATCTTTTCGAAAAGATTTGCGAAATCCTTCGAAGGATTTTGTCCTGACTCCACCCGCAGCGCCCGAAAGTCCCCGCAATGCACCCCAACCCCGCCTTCCGCCAGGAACCCCGCGACCGGAACCTTGCCTTCGCCCGTGCCAGGGGGTTCGGCATCCTGTCGGTGAACGGACCCGACGGCCCGCGCGCCGCCCATATCCCGTTCCTGCTGAATGACGACGCCAGCTTTGCGGACCTGCATCTTGCCCGCTCGAACCCCATTGCCCGCGCCGGGCTGCCTGCGCCTGCGCTGCTGGCCGTGGCGGGGCCGGACGCCTATGTCTCGCCGGACTGGTATGGCCCGCACGCTCAGGTTCCCGACCAGGTCCCGACCTGGAACTACGTCGCCGTCCATCTGCGCGGCACGCTCGAGCCGCTGCCGGAGGATGCCCTGCGCCCCCATGTCGACGCGCTTTCGGCCGAGCATGAAGGCCGAATCGCCGACAAGCGCCCCTGGACCAGCGCCAAGATGACCGCCGGCGCGATGCCCCGGATGATGCGGATGATCCTGCCCTTCCGGTTCCAGGTGACTTCGGTGGACGGCACCTGGAAGCTGAACCAGAACAAGACCCCCGAAATCCGGTTGCGGGCGGCCGAGGCCCTGTCGCAGGGCAATGCCGATGCACAGGCCATCGCCGCCCTGATCCGGTACGGGTCTGGCTAGCGCAGGGACCCGCACCAGCCGGTCGGTTTGCGGTCTGACCCGCAAGGTCTATGCGCATGACCGGGGGCGGTCAGCCCCCGGTCCTGCGCAAGCGCCGCCAAGGGCTGCGGATCTCCATTAAGATTTCGTTACCGTCTGCGGCCAACCCCTTGAAAGCAGGTGTCTTGCCGGGAATGGCCACCCTGGGCAGCCCGCACGCCTGTTTACAGTCTTCCCCCTCCGCCCCTACAGTCGGCCAGCAAACCGGAGGTCCCCATGCCCCTGCCCCTCGCCCCCCTGATCCCGCTGGTCGTCCGCCTCAGCCTCGTTGCCTCGACCACCTGGGCGGTGTCCCGCTGGGTCCGCTCCTCGACCCACCCCGGCCGTACCGACCAGCGGGCCGAGGACGCATTGGACGACCTGGGGGAGGGGCTGACGGTCCACCGCCCCGCCGACCGGGCCGACGATCAGCAGACCAACGCCTCTGCCCGGGTCCGCCGGGTGATCCGCTTCCGGGGCCGCAGTTACGAGCTGGACGCCGGCCTCATGGCCCGCCTGCGCCTGCGGGAGCGGAAGGAGTGAGGCTCTACCACGCCCCCGCCTCTCCCTTCGTCCGCAAGGTGATGGTCCTTCTCCACGAGGCCAGGGCCACCGACCGCGTCACCCTGGTTCCGGCATCGGGCAACCCGCTGGACCCCGGCACGCTGCCCGTCGATCGCAACCCCCTGGGCAAGATCCCCGCGCTGGAGCGTCCCGACGGCCCCACCCTTTATGACAGCCGGGTCATCACCCGCTATCTGGACGACCTGCTTCACGGCGGTCTTTACCCCGCCGCGCCCCGCTTGTGGGACACGCTGGTCATCGAAGCCACTGGCGACGGCATCGCCGAGGCCGCCGTCCTGATGCGGTACGAGACGCATCTGCGCCCGGAGGCCAGCCGCTCACCCGCCTGGGCAGAGGCCCAATGGCAGAAGATCGCCCGCGCGCTGACCGCGCTGGAAGAACGCTGGATGAGCCATCTTTCCGGTCCGCTGGACATGGGCCAGATCGCCGTCGGCTGCGCGCTGGGCTACCTGGACTTCCGCCATGCGGAGCGGGACTGGCGGGCAGTCCACCCCGCTCTGGCCGCCTGGTTCGGCGCCGTCGAAGCCCGCCCCGCGATGCGCGCCACTGCCCCCGACGCCTGATCGCGCGCGTCCGCCGCGCCACACCGGACCTGCGGTCGCCGAGAAATAAGAACCTGCGCCCCTTTGTCCGCTGGACGAGCGGGCAAGCCTTGGCTAGATACTCGCGCGGCGGGGCTTGGGATTTCCATTGCCCCTCAGGTCATATGGGTCGGCATCCACCGGCCTGAAAGGGGAGAAGATCTCGTGTCCCATGCAGACGATCACGCAGGCACCGGCCCAGTTTCCAGTGAAGGCACTCGGCGGGATTTCCTGTACTATGCAACGGCAGGCGCCGGGGTGGTGGCCGCTGGCGCCGCTGTCTGGCCGCTGGTCAACCAGATGAATCCCTCGGCCGACACGCGCGCCCTTGCGTCGATCATGGTCGATGTCTCGGCGGTCGAGGTCGGCACGCAGCTGACGGTGAAGTGGCGGGGCAAGCCGGTCTTCATCCGCCGCCGCACTGCCGAAGAGATCGAGGCCGCCCGCGCCACTGCGCTGACCGACCTGCCCGACACCGGGTCCGAGAATGCCAACAAGCCGGGCACCGACGCTTCGGACACGAACCGCACCCTGGACGAGGCGGGCGAGTGGCTGGTGATGATGGGCGTCTGCACCCACCTTGGCTGCGTTCCCCTGGGCGATGGCGCGGGTGAGTTCGGTGGCTGGTTCTGCCCCTGCCACGGCTCGCACTACGACACCTCGGGTCGCATCCGCAAAGGGCCCGCGCCGCGGAACCTGCCGGTGCCGGTCGCGACCTTCTTCGACGAAACCACGATCAAGCTTGGGTAAGGATCAGCATCATGGCCGGAATTCCGCACGACCATTACGAGCCCAAGACCGCCGGTGAGCGCTGGCTGCACAAGCGCCTGCCCATTGTCGGGCTTCTCTACGACACCATCATGATCCCCACGCCCAAGAACCTGAACTGGATGTGGATCTGGGGCATCGTCCTGACCTTCTGCCTTGCGCTGCAGATCGTCACCGGAATCGTCCTGGCAATGCATTACACACCGCATGTCGACATGGCCTTCGCCTCGGTCGAGCACATCATGCGCAACGTGAACGGCGGCTACTTCATCCGCTACCTGCACCAGAACGGCGCGTCGCTGTTCTTCTTCGCGGTCTACCTGCACATCTTCCGCGGGCTTTACTACGGCAGCTACAAGGCTCCGCGCGAAGTGACCTGGATCATCGGGATGATCATCTTCGTCCTGATGATGGGCACCGCCTTCATGGGCTATGTGCTGCCCTGGGGCCAGATGTCCTTCTGGGGTGCCACGGTCATCACCGGCCTCTTCGGCGCGATCCCGGGGATCGGTGATTCGATCCAGACCTGGCTGCTTGGCGGCCCGGCAGTGGACAACGCCACGCTGAACCGCTTCTTCAGCTTGCACTACCTCTTGCCCTTCGTGATCGCGGCGCTGGTTGCCGTCCACATCTGGGCCTTCCACACCACCGGCAACAACAACCCCACCGGGGTCGAGGTTCGCCGTGGCTCCAAGGAAGAGGCCGAGCGTGACACCGTGCCGTTCTGGCCCTACTTCGTGATCAAGGACCTGTTTGCGCTGGCGGTGATCCTGACGTTGTTCTTCGCGGTCGTCGGCTTCATGCCGAACTATCTGGGCCACCCCGACAACTATATCGAGGCGAACCCGCTGTCGACGCCCGCGCATATCGTGCCGGAATGGTACTTCCTGCCGTTCTACGCGATCCTTCGCGCCTTTACCGATGACGTCTGGGTCGTGATCATCGCCAACTGGCTGTCCTTCGGCATCATCGACGCCAAGTTCTTCGGCGTGCTGGCGATGTTCGGCGCGATCGCGGTCATGGCGCTGGCGCCGTGGCTGGACACCTCCAGCGTGCGGTCGGGCCGCTATCGCCCGATGTTCAAGTGGTGGTTCGCGCTGCTGGTCGTGACCTTCATCGTCCTGATGTGGGCCGGCGCCATGCCCGCGGAAGAGCCCTACGCCACGATCAGCCTGATCGCCTCGGCCTACTGGTTCGCCTACTTCCTGGTGATCCTGCCGCTTCTGGGCGTCATCGAGAAGCCGTTGGCACAGCCCGCGACCATCGAGGAGGACTTCAATGCCCAGCATGCCCCGACTGTCGGCGGCACCAAGACCGTTCCGGCCGAGTGAGAGGAAACTGAACATGTTCCGCAACATCGCACTCATCGCCGCATCGGCACTTGTCCTGACTGCCGGCGGCGCCATCGCCGCCGGGAAGGTGGGCGAGGTCGAGGACATCGACTTTGCCCACGAGGGCCCGTTCGGCACCTTTGACCAGTTCCAGCTGCAGCGCGGCCTTCAGGTCTATACCGAGGCTTGCGCGGCGTGCCACGGATTGAAGTTCGTCCCGATGCGCACCCTGTCCGACGCAGGCGGCCCCGGTCTCCCCGAGGATCAGGTCCGCGCCTATGCCGCACAGTTCACCGTGACCGACAAGGAAACCGGCGAGGACCGCGCGGGGCTGCCGACCGACAACTTCCCGGCCAACACCGCAGCCGGCGCACCTGACCTGTCGCTGATGGCCAAGGCGCGCGCCGGGTTCAGCGGACCTTACGGGTCGGGCATGAACCAGCTGTTCCGCGGCATGGGCGGGCCGGAATACATCTATTCGCTCCTCACCGGCTATACCGGAGTGGAGAAGGAGGAATTCGGCGCGTTCTTCTACGAAAACAAGGCCTTCCCCGGCGGCTGGATCGCCATGGGTCCGCCGCTGTCGGACGACCAGGTGACCTATGCCGACGGCACGCCGGCGACCCTGGAGAACATGGCCGAAGACGTGTCGGCCTTCCTGATGTGGACCGCCGAGCCCAAGCTGATGGACCGCCGCAACGCGGGCTTTGTCAGCGTGCTGTTCCTGGTGCTGCTGTCGACGCTGCTGTACCTGACCAACAAGCGCATCTGGGCCGGGATCAAGGACAAGAAGCAGCACGCCTGACCATGATGCCCGAGAGTTCTGGAAAACCCCGTCCGTGTGGCGGGGTTTTTCATGTTCGGCCCAGGTAGTCCTGCAGGTCCTCTGGCGGATCTGAAAGTAGCGCCCGCGTCTCGACCGGGGCCTGCACGACCCCGTTTGCCACAAAGGCCGTGTCGCCCCCAAGCGCCAGCGCATCCCGCGGATCATGCGTCACCATCAGGACCAGCGCCCCGGTCTCGTCGGCCACGGTGCGCACCAGGTCAAGCATCTCGCCCCGCAGCGCGGGACCCAGCGCAGCAAAGGGCTCGTCCAGCAGCAGGATCGGCCGGGCGCGCAGCAGCGCCCGCGCAAGCGCCGCGCGGCTGGCCTGTCCGCCGGAAAGCTGGGCTGGGCGGCGAGGACCCAAGCCCGCAAGCCCGATGCGCGCCAGGGCCTCGTCGATCCGCGCATGGTCCGCAGGGGTCAGCCGCAGGTCCGGGCGCAGGCCAAGCCCCAGGTTCTGCGCCACGGTCAGATGCGGAAACAGGTTCTGGTCCTGGAACAGGATCGTGACCGGCCTTGCGCCGGGCGGCACGTCTGACAGGTCGCTGCCCTGCCACAGGATGCGTCCCGCAGCCGGGGCCAGAAAGCCTGCGATGGCCGCCAGAAGCGTGGACTTCCCGGCGCCGGACGGTCCCATGACCGCAATGCGGCTGCCCGGCCGGGCCGACCAGTCGGCCGTCAGGCGGAAGGCCGCTTGCCTCAGGGTCAGGCGGTCAAGCTGCAGCACGGCGGCCTCCGGCATCACAGGCCCAGAACAGGACGAACGACAGGGTGACAAGGATCAGCGCCGCCGAGGCCGCCGCCTCCATCCGGTAGGCGCCGGTCAACTGGCTGACGACCAGGGGCAGGGTGGCCTGGCGTTCCCCCGCAAAGAGCGCAATGACCCCCAGGTCGCCCATCGACAGGGCGGCGGCGATCCCGGCGCCAAAGCCCAGCGGGCGGGCCAGCCGGGGCAGGACCAACCAGCGCAGGCGGGACCAGCCGTGCAGCGCCAGACTGTCGGCAAGACGGCCGTAGTCCGCCTGCAGGGCACGCGCCTCTGGCAGAAGGATGCGGTAAAGATAGGGCAGCGACAGGGCCGTGTTGACCAGGATGGTCACTGGCAAGGCCAGGCTCATCGGCGGTGCAAAGGGCTGGATCAGCAGGAAAAGCCCGGTCCCCAGCACCAGGCCCGAGGTCGCCAGCGGCAGGGTTGCCGCGCCTTCCATCAGAGGGCTGCCATGCCGCGCCGCGGCCAGGGCAAGGGTCAGCGCGGCCGTGGTCGCAAGCAGCGCCGAAGCCAGCGCCACTGCGACCGACCGCGCGGCGGCAGGCAGGACCGAGGCAGGCAGATCCGTCAGACCGGGCAGCCCGCGCCACAGCACGGCGGCCAGCGGCAGGGCCAGGAACAGCGCGCTTGTGGTCAGCGCCATGCCATCCCCCCAGCGCCGCCACCCGGTCGGGGCGGATAGCGGCAGGCCGCGGTCAAGCCCGGCTCCAAAGCCCGCGGGCCGGGTCAGGGTCCAGGCCGCCAGCACCGCGATGCCGCCCACGGCCAGTTGCACCCCGGCCAGACCGGCGGCCCGGCCCAGGTCAAACTCGAACCGCACCGCCTGATAGATCGCCAGCTCGATGGTGGTGGCGGCAGGCCCGCCGCCCAAGGTCAGGACCACGGCAAAGCTGGTCAGGCAGATCACCAGGATCACCAGCGCGACCCCCGGCAGCACCTCGCGCAGCATGGGCCATTCCAGGTGGCGGAAGGTCTCGGACGGGCCGAAGCCCAGGGATTGCGCCAGACGGATGCGCTCGGACGGGATGGACAGCCAGCCATGCAGGATCATCCGCGTGGCCAGGGGCAGGTTCAGGAAGACATGCGCCAGGACAACGCCATGCAGCCCGTAGATCGAGATCGGCGGCAGTCCCATTGCGACAAGCGCCTGATTGAGCAGGCCAGAGCGCCCGAAAACCGCAAGGAGTCCAAGGACGGCGACCACGGCGGGCAACAGGAACGGCGCCCCCATCAGGGTGACAAGAAGGCTGCGCCCCGGGAAGCGGCGCCGCGCCAGGGCGCGGGCGACGGGGACGGCAAGAAGGGTGGAAATGGCTGCCGACAGAAGGGCTTGCGTCACCGAAAAGCGGACAGCGGCCCAGTCCGCGGGGCCAAGCGACATCCCCGCCCCCCGCCAGCCGACAGCGGCAAGGGGGGCGAGGACCAGCGCCAGCAGCAGGGCCGCCAGCGCCGGGGCGATCAGGCTCAGCGGGCGAGCGCGGCTTGCCATTCGGCCAGTGCCGCGTCGCGGACGGCTTGCGCCTCTGCGGGGGAGAGCAGCAGCGACTTTGCCGGACGGAAGGCGTCGAAGCCCTCGGGCAGGCCTGCCGCCGGGGTGATCACCGGATACATCCAGTTGGTCTGCGGAATGACCGACTGGAAGGCGTCGGTCAGCATGAAGTCCAGGAACTGGTCCGCCAGGTCCGGCTGGTCGGAGGATGCCAGCTTGCCGGCGACCTCGATCTGCATGTAGTGGCCCTCGTCGAACAGCGCGGCGGCCTTGGTGTCGTCGCCTTCCGCGATCAGGTGGTAGGCCGGGCTGGTGGTGTAGGACAGCACCATGTCCGCCTCGCCTTCCAGGAACAGGCCGTAAGCCTCGGACCAGCCGGGGGTCACGGTGACGATGTTGTCGGCCAGACCCTGCCAGATTTCGGGCGCGCGGTCGCCATAGGCCGCCTTGACCCACAGCAGCAGACCAAGGCCGGGGGTCGAGGATCGCGGGTCCTGGATCACGATCGTCAGGTCCGAGGCAGCCAGGGCCTCGAAGCTTTTCGGCGGCTCGGGCAGCTTGGTCTTGTCATGGACAAAGGCGAACCAGCCCCAGTCGAAGGGCAGGAAGTTGGGGTCGGCAAAATCCACCGGCAGGTCGGTCTTCGGGGTTTTTCCATGCGGCGCAAAGAGTTGCGTGGCGCTGGCAGCGGCGGTCAGGCTGGTGTCAAGGCCAAGGACCACGTCGGCGTCCGAGGCCGCGCCTTCCAGCTGGACGCGGGCCAGCAGCGCCGCGCCGTCGCCCGCGGGGACAAACCGCAGGTCGCAGGCGCAGGTCGCCTCGAAGGCCGTCTCGATGGCGGGGCCGGGACCCCATTCCGTGGTGAAGCTGTCGTAGGTCAGCACGGTAAGGACGGGAGTTTCAGCCAGCGCCGGCATTGCGATGGTCAGAAGGCCCGCAGCAAGGAGGTGTTTTTGCATCGTATTCTCCATGTTGCGACGGAATGGTCGGGGATGGAGAACCCAAGCACCTTCCCTCCGCCGGTATGATCCGGTTCAGGTTCGACGGGTTCGCTTTCGCATCTCAGCCGGTGAAGGCTCCCCGAGGTGAGGCGGAGCATAGGCGAAGGGCCGGCAGGTGCAAGGGGTGTTCGGGTTGTCAGACTGTCCGCACCACCCGGCCCTTGCGGCGGGTGGTGCGTGTGGTGCGTGATCAGGGCGCGCGCAGTTCCTGGTAGTCACCCGCCGTGCGCAGCGTCACGGTCAAGGGCGCGTCGCCACGGTTGCGCCAGAACCAGCCGTGGTTGCCGGTGAAGGCGGCGGTCAGGTCTCCGGCCAGTTCGGGCACGGCGCGGCCCTGTTCGTAGCTGATCTTCTGCCCGCCACCATCGCCATGCATGTCGAAGTTCACCACGCCGCCATTCGCCGTCCAGGCGTAGCGGGCGGTCTGGCCTGCCTCCATCGCCAGCTTCACCTCGATCCCCTCGCCGGGGGCCAGGATGTAGCTGACCTCGTCGCGCCAGTCCGAGGTGGTGGCCTCGGCCAGAGCCGCCTCGACCGGATCGGGCGCGGCCGCGATCTGCTCGGGTGCTGGCTCTGCCGTGACCAGGGTCTCTGGAACAGGGTCGGCCGGGGGCGCCGTGCCGATCACCGCCGAAATGGCGGCAAGCTGGGCGTCGATCCGGTCAAGGCGTGCCAGGATCTCGGGCGCGGCAAGGGCGGTTGGGGTCAGCACGGCGGCCGACGCTGCGCCAGCCTGGGCTTCCGCTGCGGCGGCCAGGGCATCCGCTGCGGCTTCTTCGGCAAGCTGCTGCTTGATCTCGCCCATCTCGGTCAGGCCGGTCAGCCCGCCCACCCCCGTCGGGTCGATCCCGTATTCGGCGGGCAGCCAGAACAGGACAAGGACGGCCCCGGCAGCGCCCGCCGCAATAAGCGTGGACCGGATCAGGCCCCCGGGCGTGGCAGGAACGGAGTGGATCGCGCCGGGGTCAGCCCGCAGCGGTTTTTCAGAACGATTGGTCATGGTGCGCCCTCCCTTCAGGCGACGAAATAGCCGGTGATCTGGAAGCCCATCAGGGCAAAGCCAGCCACCATCATCAGAACATTCGCGGTATAGGCCTGCCGCGCGAAGGCGGGACGCGTCCGCCACTGGTTCATCGCCAGCAGGATCAGTGCCAGCGCCAGCAACTGGCCGATCTCGACCCCGACGTTGAACGCGATCAGGTTGCCAAGCAGCCCGTCGGTCGACATGTCGTAGTCCTGGATCTTGGTCGCCAGACCGAAGCCGTGCAACAGCCCGAAGACCAGCGTCGCCGCCTTGGTGTCGGGCTGCACGCCGAACCACAGCCGGAAGGCGCCAAGGTTGTCGAGCGCCTTGTAGACCACCGAGAACGCGATGATCGCGTCGATGATGAACGGGTTGATGGCGATGGACCACCAGACGCCCGCGATCATCGTGACCGAATGGCCGATGGCGAACAGGCTGACATAGATCGCGATGTCCTTCGCCCGGTAGAGAAAGAAGATCACTCCGGCGAGGAAGAGGAGGTGATCATAGCCGGTCATCATGTGCTTGGCGCCGAGGTAGATGAAGGAGAAGGGACGAAAGCCCGTCACCTCCTGCACATAGCCCGCGTCGCCTTCGGTGACGTTGTGGGCATAGGCCGCTCCGGTGAGGAGAACTGCCGCGAGGCAGATGACAAGCGCCAGCAACGCCTGCCAAGGCAAGGGTGGACGCCACTGCGCCCTTTGGGTGGAAACCATTTGGTCTTTCCTGACTGTTGAAACTGTTCGGGCCGCCCCCAACCGGGGCGGCGGCTCAGATCAACATCGGACGGGGAGGTCGCCTGGGGCCGTCAGGCCTGGAACCGGCGGCGACCACAGAGCCCGAAAGGACTTCGCGGGCGGGGTCGGCATGGACCTCGGCGGCGTGGTTTGCCAGCAGGGCGACGCTGACATGGTCATGGTCGCCAGAGTCGTGATGGGTGTCCGGATGGTGGTGCCCCGTGGCCGCGTGATGGGCGTGGTGGTCGGCTTCGGCGACCAGCGTGCCCGGGCCGTGATGGGCGACTTCGATTGCCGGGGCAATGGCCAGCGCAAGCAGCAAGGCCAGGCAAAGCGCCCGCTTGATGCCGAAACTGGTCAGGATTGCCCGCATTGCCTGCCTTTCGGGGACGGTTTCCCCTGTCGTTCTTGTCGTCGTTCTGGTCCTGGTTCGCCGGAAAATAGGCATTCCGGCCGCTTCCTGCAAGGAGGGTGCGGATCATTCCCGGCGAAAGCAGATCGTGCCGTTCGGCTCGCCATTCGGGTCCTCGACGAAACCCAGCGCGGCGAGGGCCGGGGCCAGCCTGGTCCGGGTGGCGATCACCTCGGACGGGTCGAGGAAGGGAATCAGGATGCGGCGCAGCCCGGTGAGGGCCGGTCCGGCGAATGCCTCGTCCGACAGGAGCGGGCCGGACAGGCGCAGGACCTCGGGTCGCGCGGCGGCAAGAAGCTTGTGCAGGCCGGACCAGACGCCCTCGGGGTTCAGCGTCGCCTGCGACCAGGCAAGACCGGCCGCCTCCGGGAAGTTCAGCGCGGCGATCCGGCGGGACAGTTGCAGAAGCGCGGGCCGTTCCTCGTGGATCGTCACCTGCAGGTCGGGGTTCGCGGCCTTGGCCCGCAGTGCGACGAAACCGATGCCGCAATCCAGGTCAAGCAGCCGGGTGCAGCCGTTCAGGAACCCCGCGATGTTGCGCGCATGGCGGCGGTCGAACTTGCCGGACTTCAGCACTTCCATCGTGGCGGCAGTGAAGACCCGGGGGTCGAGCGGGATCTTCACCGTCTGGTTCTCGACGATCTCGAGCGAAAGATCCGCCGACAGATCCGCCGAACCCGAGACATAGGGCGAGGCGAAGGGCGACCCCCAGCCGGGCGGAGGCGGCGTGCGGCGGTCTGCCTTGGGCAGGGCGTTGCGGCGCTGTTCCAGCCTGGTCTGGACGGCCTTCACGGCCTCGGGGTCGCGGGCCTTGGGCGGCTTGGCGACAACCTGGCTGATCGGTACGTTGGAGGCGGCGACCAGGTTGGCGACATAGGCCTGATAGTCCGGGGACTGCTGGTATTCGGCCAGCCGCGCCTCGGCGCTGGCATGGGCGGCCTCGTGCAGGCGGCGGACTTCGTCATCCTTCAGCAGCTCGGCCATGATCCGCGCCCGGCGCTCGCGGTGGCGGAAGATGCGCGTATCCTCGACCTCGTTGCGGTCCTGCAGCGACCAGTAGTCAGAGTTGTACTTGTCCTTCTTCAGGTTCGCATTGCCGCGGAACTTGCGCAGGGAATAGGCATCCATCGACTTGATGGCGTAATGGTTGATCTGCGCCCAGTCGTAACCCACGGTCCGGCGGATCGACCTCCAGCCGCGGAACTTGAACCAGTCCTCCAGCGGGCGACCCGAGCCGTTCACCCAGAGCAGCGTGTCGGGATAGTCGGTGTCCTTGAACTGCGACTTGATGATCGGGCGGTGCATGCCCAGCCGAAGGTGCTTTGCATCATAGCGCAGCATGGTCTTGGTGCCCCAGCCCTTGTTCCAGAACTCGGGCGCGGCACGGGTGAACTGGTCGGTGATGGGCGCGCGGGACCAGTCGCGGATGCCCGAAGACCCGAAGATGCGCCAGGTCAGGACGATCGCATGGGCGTTCATCGCGTTCAGGTCGGCGACCATCCCGTCCAGCGTGCCAGAGGGGTGGTTGATGCACAGGAACTCGTCGGCATCCAGCACCAGCACCCAGTCGGAGTTGACGATCAGCGCTTCCTCGCCCGCGCTTTTCAGCATCGAGGGGTGGGGCTTCATGCCTTCCGGGATCAGGTTCTCGCGGTGGTGGACGCCGATGTCCATCGCCTCCAGCCGCTTGAGCAGCGTGTCGGTGCCGTCGGTGCAGTCGTTGGTGTAGACCATGAGCTCGGTGAAACCGACGGCAAGGTGGTGCGCGACCCATTCCACCACGGTCGGGCCTTCGTCCTTCATGGTGGACAAGGCCACCAGCGACCCGTGCGGGCTGGTCTGCCTGGGATGCGTCATTCTTCCAGCGCGGCGGTGGGGTCGATGTGCAGCTTTTCGCACATCCGGGCGATGTAGCTGCCTTTCAGCGGCGGGTTCTTGCGCCACCAGGGCCGGGCGGCGTTGGTGTAGATGTGGACCGACAGGGTGGCGTCGGTGAAGTGGCCTTCGACGGATGAATGGGGGTCGTAGAAGACGTCGTTCAGCTGGAACGGCACCGGATACAGCGTGTCGGCGGTCATCGCCTTGTCGATGTCGCCTGTCACCTGCGCGAAGTGGGTAAAGGCCTGCGGGCCGAATGCCGTGCGCTCGGTCTGGAAGATGCGGACGGCCTTCGGCAGCGACGGATCCAGCTTGTCCATCTTCTTTTTCTGCCGGTTGCCCCACCAGGCGGGGTAGTCGGGCAGGTTGTCGTAGTAGTCGAGCAGGCTTTCGATCAGCCGTCCGGTCTGCGGCATGGCGACGACGCCGCAGTTCAGCGCCCCGCGCATGCCGTGGCCGGCATAGATATGCTGCTGCCCGTCCGGGAAGGGCCGGTAGCAGTAGGCGTCGCAGTCGATCCAGATGGCACCCGTCCTGGCGATCATCTTGTAGCGGAAAACATTCGACAGGAACGAAGCCGAGGTTTCCGCCACGATGGCGCGGTCGATGTCCATGATCTCGGACGCCGGGCGCACCTCGACCCCGTCAGGCACGTTGCGGACGGTGTCGGTGCAATACAGCGTGACCGGATGGCCCATCACCAGATGCGACTTCAGGCACAGCTGGTTCACGTAGTGCAGGCTTTCCCCGATCCAGAGCGAGGCGACAGGGCGGCGGTTCAGGTCCATTCGGGTGCCTTTGGTGTGATATCAGAAGACCGACGCAAAGCGGTCGGGCAGGCGAAACAGCGACTTGGAGCGGCCGCCGCCGAAGAAGGTGATCTTGCCGTCGTGCAGATGCTGCTGTTCCTCGACCATGCGCTTGCGGAACTCGGGCAGCTCGGCATCCTCACGCTCGGCGGTGCCCTTCGACAGCGCAAGGAAGGTTTCCAGGTCCTTGCCCCAGGCGCGGCCGACCGCATCGGGGTTGCGGTCCGCGGCCATGATGGCGCGCATGTCCTTGCGGCCGGCCAGACGTTCCGTGACCCTGTCGAAGTCGAAGAAGCGCAGGTGGATCAGGTACAGGTGCGGGTCCAGCACGCGGGGCTGGTGGCTGTTGGCATGACCGCCGATGGTAAAGCCGGTTTCCTTGCGCAACACGCAGGGCTTGGCGTAGTTGGCGTTGGCCCGGAACACCCGCCGCCGCGACAGGATCGGCTGGTCGTCGGCCAGGGGGTCCGGCTCGGCCTCGGGGTTGTGGATCAGTTCGATCCCGAAGGGACACAGCGAGGCCGGCACGCGCTTGCCGGCATAGCGGCCAAGGTAGGTCACCAGGTCGGGCGCGACGGCAGGATCGACGATCACCACCTCGTCGACATCGCTGACGATGAACCAGTTGTAATAGCGCAACATTCCGGCCGAGAACTGCGAGTTGATGCCCCAGCGCCGCCGTTCCATCCGCCACATGGTCGGGTCGCGCGGCAGGTGGATGACGTTGGCGCCTTCGCAGATGCGGTCATGCTCGGGATCGTCGCCATGCGACAGCACGTACAGATGCTCGCGCCCGAACTGGCGACCGTAATAGTCGACCCAGCGCTGCAGGAAGTAATGGTCCTGGTAGACCATCGTCATGGCCCCGGCCGGCTTCTTGGTCGGATCAAGCGTGGCGGGGCTTTCGGACATCTGGGTTCCCTGGGGATGCGCCGGGACGCTACCACGCGGTTCCAAAGGCTTTCAAGCGTGGGTGGGTCGGCGCCCCTCGGTGCGCAACTGGTCGATGAAGCGGCGCAACAGCGGCACAGGACGGGGGCGGAAGCTTTCGTCGGTCACGCGGATGTCGGCCATCTGCGCCACCTTGAAGCGGCGAAAATCCTGGCGGAGGCAGCACCAGGCAAGGCACTGACCCGCGCCCGGCTGAAGGGCCGGGACAACCGCCTGGCCGCTGACTTGCCGGCGGACCCGCTGGGCCGATGGGCAAAGGTCCGGCTGCACAGCCCATCTGCGGTATTGCCCCATGATCCCCAAGTCGGCATATGGCACCGGACCGGAAGGGGCCGTCGGATCGGGGATGCGGGTGATCAAGGCGCTGCAGCAGGATGTGCGAGAGCTTGCCGACCGCATGCGGCTGAATGCGGCTGCTTTCATCGTCACGATCTATGGCGACATTGTCGTGCCGCGCGGGGGGGTGCTCTGGACCGGTTCGCTGATCGCGCTGTGCGAGCGGGTCGGGATCAACGAATCCCTCGTGCGGACGGCAATCTCGCGGCTGGTGGCGGCCAGGCAGCTGACAGGGGAACGGATCGGACGGCGAAGCTACTACCGCCTGGAAAGCCAGGCCTCTGCGTCGTTCATGGCAGCCGCCGACCTGCTGTACGGCCCGGACCGTCCGGCGCAGGGGTGGCAGATCCTGTATGACAGGGACCTGAAGCCGGAAGATGCGCGGCGTCAGCGGATGGGCCATATGGGCGGGCAGGTCTTCATCCGTCCGGACCGCGGCCAGCCCTTCCCGGACGGGGTGCTGGGTTTCAGGGCCGAAGCGGTTGCGACCGCGGTCCCGCTGGCCGATTTCTGGGACCTGACGGCGCTGTCCGAAGGCTATGCCGGGTTCACGCGGCTGTTTTCCGGGCTTGATCCTGCCGCCCTTGGCGATGCGGATGCCCTGACCGCGCGGCTGTTGCTGGTGCATGCCTACCGTTTCGTCCTGCTGCGTGACCCGCGCCTGCCGGCCGAGCATCTGCCGCCGACCTGGAACGCTGCCGAGTCTCGCGCCCTGTTCCGCCGCACCTACGAGGCGCTGTCTCCGGGCGCGCATCGCCACGTTGCCGCCTGCTGCGAAGGGGCCGACGGGCTTTTGCCTGCGGAAACCGAGTTGACCGCCCAACGCCGCGCCGGACTTCTGCGCCAGTCCTGAGCGCCAGTCCTGAGCAGCCGGGGCCAGAGAGTCATCGGGTCAAACATTACATGAACGGCAAAGATTTTGCTTGTCGTGTGATGTGTCAAGGCGTATACGTTGACCGATCGGTCGGCGAATTTGGAATCACCGGCCTTCGTCACATCACTGCGAGGGGGAAGGATGCGCGAGGCCTTCATTTGCGATGCGGTCAGGACGCCGGTCGGGCGTTATGGCGGGGCTCTGGCGCAGGTGCGCGCCGATGATCTGGCAGCGGAACCCCTGAAGGCGTTGATGGCGCGCAATCCGGGCGTCGACTGGTCGGCGGTCGATGACCTGATCTACGGCTGCGCCAACCAGGCAGGCGAGGACAACCGCAACGTCGGCCGGATGGCGGTGCTGCTGGCCGGGATGCCCGTCGGCGTGCCGGGGACGACGGTGAACCGGCTTTGCGGATCAGGCATGGACGCCGTCGGCATGGCGGCGCGGGCGATCAAGGCCGGGGACTGCGATTTCGTCATCGCGGGCGGGGTCGAAAGCATGACCCGCGCGCCCTTCGTGATGCCCAAGGCCGACAGCGCCTTTTCACGGTCGAACGCGGTCTATGACACGACCATCGGCTGGCGCTTCCCGAACCCGGCGATGAAGAAACTCTACGGCACCCATTCGATGCCGGAAACCGCCGACAACGTGGCGGCCGACCACAACATCTCCCGCGCCGACCAGGATGCCTTTGCGATCCGCAGCCAGCAGCGCTGGGCGGCGGCGCAGGCGGCGGGGATCTTCCGGGACGAGATCGTTCCGGTGGTGATCCCGCAGAAGAAGGGCGACCCGCTGGTCATCGACACCGACGAACACCCGCGTCCCTCGACCACGCTGGAGCAGCTTGCCAAGCTGCGCGGTGTGAACGGGCCCGAGCTGTCGGTGACGGCCGGCAATGCCTCGGGCGTGAACGACGGGGCGGCGGCGCTGGCGGTGCTGTCGGCCGAGGCGGCAAGGGCTCAGGGCCTGACGCCCAGGGCGCGGATCGTGGCGATGGCCGCGGCAGGCGTGGAGCCAAGGATCATGGGCGTCGGCCCGGCCCCGGCGGTGCGCAAGGTGCTGGCGCGGGCCGGTCTGACGCTGGGCCAGATGGACGTGATCGAGCTGAACGAGGCCTTCGCCGCCCAGGCCCTGGCCGTGCTGCGCGATCTGGGCCTGCCGGATGATGCCGCCCATGTGAATGCGAACGGTGGGGCCATTGCGATGGGCCACCCGCTGGGCATGTCGGGCGCGCGGCTGATCACCACGGCGATGTACCAGCTGCACCGCACCGGCGGCCGCTACGCGCTTTGCACCATGTGCATCGGCGTGGGGCAGGGCATCGCCATCATCATCGAGAAAGTCTGAGGGAGGAACGAGCCATGTACGCACAGATGGTCAAGGCCGAGGGCGCGAAGTCCCGCGAGGAGATGTCCGACCAGGAGCGGGCCTTCCAGGACCGCATCGACCGCGGCGAGAAGATCGAGCCGAAGGAATGGATGCCGGACGGCTATCGCAAGACGCTGATCCGCCAGATCGGCCAGCACGCGCACAGCGAAATCGTCGGGCAGCTGCCCGAGGGCAACTGGATCACCCGCGCGCCGACGCTGGAGCGCAAGGCGATCCTGCTGGCCAAGGTGCAGGACGAGGCGGGGCATGGGCTTTACCTCTACTCTGCCGCCGAGACGCTGGGCGTCAGCCGGGACGAGCTGCTGGCGGCGCTGCATTCGGGCAAGATGAAGTATTCGTCGATCTTCAACTATCCGACGCTGAACTGGGCCGATATCGGCACCGTGGGCTGGCTGGTCGATGGTGCCGCGATCATGAACCAGGTGCAGTTGCAGAAGACCTCCTACGGTCCCTACAGCCGCGCGATGATCCGCATCTGCAAGGAAGAGTCGTTCCACCAGCGCCAAGGCTACGACATCCTGATGAAGATGTGCCTGCAAGGGACGCCCGAGCAGAAGGAGATGGCCCAGGATGCGATGAACCGCTTCTGGTACCCGGCGCTGATGATGTTCGGGCCTTCGGACAAGGATTCGGTCCACTCCGCGCAGTCGATGCAGTGGAAGATCAAGATCAACACCAATGACGAGTTGCGCCAGAAGTTCGTCGACCAGACCGTGCCGCAGGCCAGATACCTGGGCCTGACGATCCCCGACCCGAACCTGAAATGGAACGAGGAAAAGGGCGGCCACGACTTCAGCGAGCCGGACTGGGACGAATTCTTCGAGGTGATCGCAGGCAACGGTCCTTGCAACGCCGAACGGCTGCAGGCCCGGGTCACCGCCTGGGAAGACGGCGCCTGGTTCCGCGATGGCATGATGGCCCACGCCAGGAAGCAGGACGCCCGCCGCGCGGCCGCGCGGATGGCTGCCGAATAACCGCAACCGGGCGGGCGAATCGCCCGCCCACAGGCACCCCAATCCCCAATCCGGGAGGAGAAACCGATGTCCAGCGAATGGCCCCTGTGGGAAGTCTTCATCCGCGGCCAGCATGGCCTGAACCACCGCCATGTCGGCAGCCTGCACGCGCCCGACGCCGAAATGGCGATCTGCAATGCCCGCGACGTCTACACCCGCCGCAACGAGGGCGTGTCGATCTGGGTGGTGAAATCGAACGAAATCACCGCCTCGGCCCCGTCCGACAAGGGCCCGCTGTTCGAGCCGTCGAACTCCAAGGTCTATCGGCACCCGACCTTCTTCGACATACCCTCTGAAGTGGGGCACATGTGATGCCCTCGCTGACCGATGTGATGACCGCCGATGCGGACCTGGCCCGCGCGCCCGGCATCCGCAGGATGGCCGCCAAGGGCGTGGCCCCCGCGGATGCCTTCGCCGACTGGCTGTGCCGGATGGGTGACAACTGCCTGATCCTGGGCCACCGGGTGTCGGAATGGTGCGGGCATTCCCCCGTGCTGGAGGAGGACATCGCGCTGGCCAATACCGCGCTGGACCTGATCGGGCAGACGCAGCTGTGGCTGGGCCTGGCCGGTGAGGTCGAGGGCAAGGGTCGCACCGCCGACGACCTGGCCTACCTGCGCGATGCGGCGCAGTTCCGCAACGTGCTGCTGGTAGAGCGCCCCAATGGCGACTTCGGCCAGACCCTGATGCGCCAGTTCCTGTTCGACGCCTGGGCCATGGAGATGCTGCGGGCGCTGCAGGCGTCCTCGGACGCGCGCGTGGCCGAGATCGCGGCCAAGGCGGCGAAGGAAGTGGCCTACCACCTGGAACGCTCGGCCGATCTGGTGATCCGTCTGGGCGACGGGACCGAGGAAAGCCGCGCCCGGATGCAGAAGGCGCTGAACCAGCTCTGGCCCTACACCGGAGAGTTGTTCCAAGGCGACGCGGTGGATCAGGCGATGGCCGAGGCCGGGATCGCGCCTGCGCCGGAAAGCCTGAAGGCCGCCTGGGACCGCACCGTGGCCGAGGTGATGGCCGAGGCAACTCTGGTCCTGCCAGAGGGCAGTTTCCAGCACAAGGGCGGCAAGACCGGCCGACACACCGAGGCTCTGGGCTTCATCCTGGCCGACATGCAGTTCCTGCAGCGCGCCTATCCCGGCGGCACCTGGTAGGCCGATGAGCAGCGCGGTGCGTCCCGATATCCAGATGGTGCGGCACTGGCTGGCCCAGGTGCCGGACCCGGAAATTCCGGTGATCAGCCTGACCGATCTGGGGATCATCCGGGACGTGGACTGGCAGGATGATACTCTGGTCGTCACGGTCACGCCCACCTATTCGGGCTGCCCGGCGACCAGCGTGATCAACATGGACATCGAGGCTGCGCTGCGCGCCAAGGGGATCGAGAAGGTGCGCCTCCAGCGCCAGCTATCGCCCCCCTGGACGACCGACTGGATCACGGCCGAGGGCCGCGAGAAGCTGCGCGCCTACGGCATCGCCCCGCCCATTGACGGCACTGCCGCCGACGGGCGCCTTGCGGGTCGGGCGGCCCGCCTGGCCGGGACCTCGAACCTGACAATCGCCTGCCCGCGCTGCGGGTCCACCAAGACCGAAAAGATCAGCCAGTTCGGCTCGACGCCCTGCAAGGCCAGTTACCGCTGCACCGACTGCCTGGAACCCTTCGACTATTTCAAGTGCATCTGAGGATGCGCCCGATGCTCAGACTCTCCGGGAGGACATGATGTCTCGCTTTCATCCGCTGAAGGTCACCGAGGTCCGCCGCGAAACCCGCGACGCCGTGGTGGTGACCCTTGCACCGCGCGACGAGGACCGCGCGCTGTTCGACTTTACCCAGGGCCAGTACCTGACGTTCCGCCGCGCCTTCGATGGCGAGGAGCTGCGCCGGTCCTACTCGATCTGCGCCGGCCGGCACGAGGGCGTGCTGAAGGTGGGGATCAAGCGGGTCGATGGTGGCACCTTCAGCACCTGGGCGAACGAAAACCTTGCTCCGGGGGACGAGATCGAGGCGATGCCGCCGATGGGCAGGTTCTTCACGCCCGTCGATGCCTTGGCGGAAAGGCACTACCTGGGCTTTGCGGGCGGGTCGGGGATCACCCCCGTCCTGTCGATCATCAAGACCGTGCTGGCGGACGAACCGGCCTCGCGCTTCACGCTGGTCTACGCCAATCGCGCGATCAACTCGATCATGTTCCGCGAGGATCTTGAGGACCTGAAGAACACCTATCTTGGCCGCTTCTCGGTGATCCACGTGCTGGAAACCGAGGCGCAGGACATTGACCTGTTCACCGGGCGTGTCGATGCCGAAAAGATGAAAGCGCTTTTCACGGGATGGATCGACCCCAAGTCCGTCGATACCGCCTTCATCTGCGGACCCGAGCCGATGATGCTGGCCATCGCCGCCAGCCTTCGCGACCACGGCCTGACCGACGCGCAGATCAAGTTCGAGCTGTTCGCCAGCGGCCAGCCGGGCCGTGCCAAGGCGAAGCCGGTCTCGAAAGCCGACCTCGACACCGGCAACTCCACCTCGGCGACAGTGACGCTGGATGGCACCACCCGCAGCTTCCAGATGCCGCGCCGAGGCCAAAGCATTCTGGACGCCGCCATCGGGGCCGCGCTCGACGCGCCCTATTCGTGCAAGGCGGGCGTCTGTTCGACCTGCCGCTGCAAGGTGATCGAGGGCGAGGTCGAGATGCACACCAACCACGCGCTGGAAGATTACGAGGTGCGGGCCGGTTACGTCCTGTCCTGCCAGAGCTTCCCGCTGACCGACAAGGTCGTGGTGACGTATGATGAGTGAGGCCAGCATGACCGAGACGATGAACATCGAAGACTACCTGGCCCAGGGTGGCGTCCTGACCTCTCCCGGCAACGTGCCTGCGCGCTATCGGGGCGAGTTGCTGCGCCTGATGGGGTCCTTCGTGGACAGCGAACTGGCGGCTTCGGCCGGCTTTGCGGGGTCGATCAACTTTGCGCCGGGGATCAAGGAGCGGATCGCCGCCAGCCGGATCACGCTGGAAAAGGCCGACCATGCCGAGCGTGTGCTGTCGGTGATGGCCGACTTCGGCACCGACACCGCGCGCTATCAGCGCCAGCACGACTGGGCCGCCCGCGTGGCGCGGGACGCCGATTTCGGCTCGACGCGCAGTGGCGGCGACATGCGCCTGTCGGTGTTTCACTACCCGATCACCGGCTGGGCCGATGCGGTGGCGATGAACGTGCTGATGGGTCTCGCCACGGGCGTCCAGATGACCGAGTTGACCCGCGTCTCCTATGCGCCGCTGGCCGAAGTCTTCCGCGAGATCGCCCCGCGCGAGGCGCGTCACGCCGCGCTGGGGATCGAGGGGCTGGACCGGCTGGTCGCCACCGCCGAGGGGCGCGCAGAGGCGAAAGCCGCCGTCGCCTACTGGCGCCCGCGCGTGGCCGTGACCTTCGGCGTCGCCAACTCGGCCCGCTACGAGACCCAGGCCCGCTTCGGCCTGCGCCATGCCACGAACGAGACCCTGCACGCCCGCTGGGATGCGCTGGTCGCCGAAACCCTGGGCCCCATCGGCCTGAACTGACCTGCCGGGGGCCTGGCCCCCGCGCCTAGACCAAGGAAGATCCCCATGACCGCATCGGCCCGCCCTCCGCGCCGGTTGGAAAGCTTTGTCTCCGGCCGCTGGACCCCCGGCACCCGCGACGGCCAGCCCCTGCTTGACGCCGCCACCGGCGAGGTCGTGGCGACCATCGACTCCACCGGCGTCGACTTCGCCGGGGCCCTGGCCTACGGGCGCGAGGTCGCGGGGCCGAAGCTGCGCGCCATGTCGTTCCATGACCGGGCCGGGATGCTGAAGGCGCTTGGCCTGAAGCTGATGGAGGTGAAGGAAGAGTTCTACACCGAAAGCCTGCACACCGGCGCGACCCGGTCCGATGGCTGGATCGACATCGAGGGCGGGATCGGCACCATGCTGACCTTCGCCTCCAAGGCGCGGCGCGAGCTGCCGAACACCCGCGTCCTGACCGATGGCGAGGTCGAGGTGCTGTCGAAGGACGGCAGTTTTGTCGCCCAGCACATCTTCTCGCCCTTGCAAGGCGTGGCAGTGCACATCAACGCCTTCAACTTCCCGGTCTGGGGGATGCTGGAAAAGATCGCGCCGACGCTGATCGCGGGCGTGCCCTGTATCGTGAAACCTGCCAGCCAGACCGCCTACCTGACCGAACTGGTCGTCCGGCGGATCATCGCGACGGGACTGCTGCCAGAAGGGGCGCTGCAACTGATCTCGGGCTCGGTGGGCGACCTGCTGGACCATGTGACCGGGCAGGACGCGGTGACCTTCACCGGCTCGGCCTGGACCGGGCGGAAGCTGAAGTCGCACAAGGCGGTGATCGAGAATTCCACCCGCTTCACGATGGAGGCGGACAGTCTGAACGCATCCATCCTTGGCCCCGATGCCGGGCCGGGAACGGCGGAGTTCGATCTGTTCGTCAAGGAAGTCACGCGCGAGATGACGGCGAAGGCCGGGCAGAAATGCACCGCGATCCGCCGGATAGTCGTGCCACGCGCCCAGGCGCAGGCGGTCATCGCGGCGCTGGCGGAGCGGCTGGAGAAGACTCCGCTTGGTCTGCCGGGGGATGAGGCGACGCGGATGGGTCCGCTTGCCAGCCTTGACCAGCGCGACGAGGTGCGGGCGCGGATCCGCGCGTTGCAGGCGGATGCCGAGATCGTGGCGGGGAACCCGGATGTGGTGCGGGTCGCCTCGGGGGATGCCGAGGCGGGGGCCTTCCTGAACCCGGTGCTGATGTATTGCGACAAGCCCCTTGCGGCAGGTGCCGTGCATGATGTCGAGGCCTTCGGGCCGGTTGCCACCGTCATGCCTTATGACGATATCGAGCAGGCCGTGGCGCTTGCCGCCAAAGGCAAGGGGTCGCTGGTGTCCTCGGTCTTCACCGACGACCCGCGGGTGGCCGAGGTCGCGGTGCTGGGCCTTGCGCCGCATCACGGTCGGGTGCTGATCGGCAACCGGGCGACGGCGAAGTCGTCCACCGGGCATGGGTCTCCGCTGGCGTCGCTGGTGCATGGCGGGCCGGGACGTGCGGGCGGGGGCGAGGAGATGGGCGGGATGCGGGGCGTGAAGCACTACATGCAGCGCAGCGCCGTCCAGGGCAGCCCGCGACTTCTGTCGGCGGTCACTGGCCGCTGGATCGAAGGCGCTGAGGTGCAGCATGGCGTGCATCCGTTCCGCAAGTCCCTGGCCGAGCTCGGGATCGGCGACCAGCTGGTCACGGCCACCCGGCAGGTGACGCAAGAGGACGTGGAGCATTTCGCCCGGTTCACCGGCGATACCTTCTATGCCCACATGGACGCAGCTGCGGCGAAGGCCAACCCGTTCTTCGACGACCGCGTGGCGCATGGTTACCTGATCGCCTCCTTCGCCGCGGGGCTGTTCGTGGACCCCGACCCCGGCCCGGTGCTGGCGAACTATGGCGTGGACAACCTGCGCTTCCTGACGCCGGTCTACTTCGGCGACACGCTGCAAGTCCGCCTGACAGCCAAGGAGATCAACCCCCGCGCCAGTGCCGAGCATGGCGAGGTGCGCTGGGATTGCCAGGTGACCAAGCAGACCGGGGCCGTGGTCGCGCAGTATGACGTGCTGACGATGGTGGCCAAGGTCTGGCCGCCAGCCGCCGCCGAGGCCGCCGGGTGACGGGCCGCATCTACAGCTGGGACGGCATCGTCCCGGTGATCGACCCCGGGGCCTTTGTCCACCCCGAGGCCGTGGTGATCGGCGACGTGCTGATCGGCCCGGCCTGTTACGTCGGCCCCGGAGCGGTGTTGCGCGGGGACTTCGGGCGAATCGTGATGGAGACGGGCAGCAACCTGCAGGAAACCTGCGTGGTGCACGCCTTTCCCGGCAAGGACGTGGTGATCGAGGCGGCCGGCCACATCGGTCACGGCGCCGTCCTGCACGGCTGCCGGATCGGGCGGAACGCGATGGTCGGCATGAACGCCGTGGTGATGGACGAAGCGGTTGTCGGGGCCGACAGCATCGTCGCGGCGCTGGCTTTCGTGAAGGCGGGAGCGGTGATCCCGCCGCGCAGTCTGGCCGTGGGCAGCCCGGCCAGGGTGCTGCGGGACCTGTCGGACGACGAGATCGCCTGGAAATCGCAGGGCACCGCGATCTATCAGCGGCTGGCGCAGGAGGCCGGGGAAAAGCTGCGCCCGGCCGTGGCTTTGACAGAGCCCGAACCGGACCGCCGCCGCGCGGACGCCCCGACCTACGATCCAAAGGTGCTTGCGGGCCTTAGCGGACGGCCTTGATCCCCTCCAGGATCAGGGTCGTCGCCACATCCGCATAATCCTCGCGGCTGATGCGGCCGCCGTCGCGGAACCACATGTAGACCCAGTTCATCATGCCGAAGAGCGACATGGTGACGGGCATCAGCAAGGGCCGCTCCTTGGTGTTCAGCCCCGGATTGACCAGGTCCAGCACAGCCGAGAAGCGCCGTACGATCCGGCGTTCGACGCCCGTGATCTCGGACTTCTGCTCGTCCGACAGCGCCGAGGTCGCGTTCAGCTGCACCTTGTGCTGGTTGTCCGCGCCCCGGTAGGCCTCCAGCACGACGCCGACCAGCTTGCGCAGCCGCTTTTCGGGCGGCAGCGAAGGGTCATCCGCCGCCTCGATGGCGTGATCCAGTTCCTCCAGATGGCCCATGATGATCGCGAAGATCAGCGCGTCCTTGCTGGGGTAGTAGTGGTAGAGCAATGCCTTCGACACCTGAGCCACAGTCGCGATCTGGGACATGGAGGCCTTCTCCATCCCCTGATCGGCAAAGACCTGTGCGGCGTGGTCCAGAATGACGCGCTGCTTTTCCTCGAAATCTGCCGCCCGTGTCCGAGCCATGTTGTTTCCTGTCGCTGCCGTGAAGAAAGGGGCATCCCTGCCCTTTCTAATGCAAGCTCATGTTTGTGTCACTGACCGGACGGTCAGCCTTTGGGGCGATTGTCCACCACACGCTTGGCCTTGCCTTCGGAACGGGCAATCGCATTCGGATCGGTCACATTGATGCGGGTAGAGACGCCAACGACCGCCTTGATGTGATGCGCCAGCTCTTTGGCCGACCTGGCGCGGGCGTCGGCGTCCACCTGATCGAGGGCGCATTCGACATGCACGGTCATGTTGTCCATCCGGCCCTCCCGGGCGAGTTCGATCTGGAAGTGCGGGGCCAGTCCCTTGCACTTCAGGATCTGCTCTTCGATCTGGGTCGGGAAGACGTTCACGCCGCGCAGGATGATCATGTCGTCGCTGCGGCCGGTGATCTTCTCGATCCGCCGCATGCTGCGCGCGGTTCCCGGCAGCAGGCGGGTCAGGTCGCGGGTGCGGTAGCGCACCATCGGCAGGCCTTCCTTGGTCAGCGTGGTGAAGACCAGCTCGCCCATCTCGCCATCGGGAAGGGGTTCGCCCGTCACCGGGTCGATGATCTCCGGGTAGAAGTGGTCTTCCCAGATGTGCAGGCCGTCCTTCGTCTCTACGCATTCCTGCGCCACGCCGGGACCCATGATTTCCGACAGCCCGTAGATGTCCACGGCGTGCATGTCGAAGGCTTCCTCGATTTCCTGCCGCATCGCGTTGGTCCAGGGCTCGGCCCCGAAGATGCCGACCTTCAGCGATGACTGGCGGGGATCAAGGCCCTGGCGGCGGAACTCGTCCAGGATCGACAGCATGTAGGAGGGCGTGACCATGATGATCTGCGGCTGAAAATCGGTGATCAGCGTCACCTGGCGCTCGGTCTGCCCGCCCGAGATCGGGACCACGGTGCAGCCCAGCCGTTCCGCGCCGTAATGCGCGCCAAGGCCGCCGGTGAACAGGCCATAGCCATAGGCGTTGTGCAGCATGTCGCCAGGGCGCCCGCCCGCCGCACGGATCGACCGCGCGATCAGGTTCGCCCAGACGTCGATGTCGTTGGCGGTATAGCCCACCACGGTCGGCTTGCCCGTGGTGCCCGAGGAGCCGTGAACCCGGACCAGCCTGGTGCGCGGAACGGCGAACATGCCGAACGGATAGGTTTCCCGCAGATCCTGCTTGGTGGTGAACGGGAACCTGGCGATGTCCTTGAGGGTCTTCAGCTCTTCGGGGTGGACATCGGCTTCGATGAACCGGTTGCGGTAGAAGGGCGAGTTTTCATAGGCGTGCTTCAGCGACCGCTTCATGCGGTGGAACTGCAACGCCTCGATTTCATCGCGCGAGGCGATCTCGATCGGGTCCAGGTCCTGCTTGCGGGGGGTAAGGTCTTCCATGCTGTCCTCCCTTGGAACTGCGGTGTCCGGTCAGCCGTCGACCGGAAGATGGGTGCCCTTGACGGTGCGTGACAACCCGCGGAATTCGGCGATGTGCTGGCCGTCCTGATTGGTGACGCGGACGTCGTAGACGCCGGACCGGCCCTGGCGCGAGATTTCCTGCGCAGCGGCGGTCAAGCGGTCGCCAGGTCGGCCAGGGGCAAGGTAGGTGATCGAGGCATGCTGCCCGACCGTGCGCTGGTTATAGCCGTTGCAGGCAAAGGCAAAGGCGCTGTCGGCCAGCATGAAGACATAGCCGCCGTGGCAGGTGCCGTGGCCGTTCGACATCGCCTCGGTCACTTGCATCGACAGGGTCGCGGCGCCGGGAGCCAGATGCTCCAGCACCATCCCAAGCCGCTGGCTGGCCGAATCACCGTTCCACAGCGCCTGGGCGCTGGCTTCGGCAAGTTCCTGCGGGGTCATTTGCGAGACGGGTTTCATTTGCCGGTGAACCTTGCGGGGCGCTTTTCCAGGAAGGCGGTGACGCCCTCGGCATAGTCCGCGCTGCGTCCGGCCTGCTGTTGCAGGTCGCGTTCCATGTCGAGCTGTGCGTCGAAAGAGGTCGTCGCGGCGGCCTGGATCAGCCGCTTGGTCAGGCCAAGGCCCAATGTTGGCCCCGCGGCCAGCGATTCGGCCAGCATGGTCGCCTCGGCCATCAGGTCGGCATCGTCCACGGCCTTCCAGATCAGCCCCCAGTCGGCGGCCTTGTCGGCGGGCAACGGCTCGGCCGTCAGGGCCAGCGCCTTGGCACGCGGTTCGCCAAGGATGCGCGCCAGCGACCAGCTGCCGCCCGCGTCCGGGATCAGGCCGATCCTGGCGAAGGCCTGGATGAACCGGGCGGATTTCGCCGCCAGCACGATGTCGCAGGCGAAGGCGATGTTCGCGCCAGCGCCCGCCGCCACGCCGTTCACCGCACAGATGACCGGCTTCTCCAGCTGGCGAATCAGCCGCAGCGTCGGGTTGTAGAATGTCTCCAGCGTGCGGCCCAGGTCCGGGGCCGGTCCACCCTTGCGCGGATCGCGGTCGCCAAGGTCCTGCCCGGCGCAGAAGCCGCGGCCTGCCCCGGTCAGCAGGACGGCGCGCACCGCTTCATCGTCATGCGCGCGCTGGATCTGGGTGCGCAGCGCCAGATGCATGTCCTCGTTGAAGGAATTCAGCTTGTCGGGCCGGTTCAGGGTCAGGCGCAGGACGCCTGCCTCCAGGCTGGCCAGAACGGTGTCGGATGCGATCATGATAACTCCCCCGTCCGCTGTCCCGGACGTCCTGAAAAAGTTCTTGCATAAACCGACCGGCCGGTCAATGTTAAACCCGTCGGGGATGGGAGCCCCTGGCAGGAGGACAGCATGTCGGATTTCTTCGGCCTTCACCGGACGACGCTTGAGGCGGCCGTCACGGCCCTTGCATGCCGCGAATACTGGACGCCCTATCCCGAGGTGCCCAGCGGCAAGATCTATGGCGAGACCGCCAAGGCCGAGGGCGAGGCCGCCTTTACCGCGCTGATGGGCCAGGACTTCGACCTGCCGGGTCATCCGGGGCAAGCCAGGGCAGGGGCCGAGGTGTCGCCCTTTGGCCCGACCCTTGGCATCCGCTACCCCGCCGCGACCCCCGACCAGCTGATCGTCGCCGCGACCGCTGCCGCGCCTGCGCTGGCCGCCGCCTCGCCGCAAGTCCGGGTGGGCGTCTGCATCGAGGCGCTGGCCCGCCTCAACCGGCACAGCTTCCTCATCGGCAACGCCACCATGCACACCACCGGCCAGGCCTTCGCGATGGCCTTCCAGGCGGGCGGTCCGCATGCCCAGGACCGCGGCCTGGAAGCCGTCGCCGCCGCCTATGCCGAGATGACCCGCTTCGCCGCCCAGGCCCGCTGGGAAAAGCCGCAGGGCAAGGCCGCTCCGATCGTGATGCAGAAGTCCTGGACGCTGCGGCCCGCCGGGATCGCGCTGACCATCGGCTGCAACACCTTCCCGACCTGGAACTCCTACCCTGGGCTTTTCGCCAGCCTTGCGACCGGCAATCCGGTGATCGTGAAGCCGCATCCCCGCGCGATCCTGCCGCTGGCGCTGACCGTCCGCGTGCTGCGCGAAGTGCTGGCAGAGGCGGGCCTTCCCGCCGATGCGGTCCTGCTGGCTGTCGACGAACCCGGCGCCGAGATCACCAAGACCCTCGCCACCCGGCCCGAGGTGAAGCTGATCGACTATACCGGCTCTTCGGCCTTCGGCGGGTGGCTTCGTGACAATGCCCGCCAGGCCCAGCTTTTCACCGAGGAAGCCGGCGTCAACAGCGTCGTCATCGCTGCCACCAGCGACCTTGACGGCATGTGTGCGAACCTTGCCTTCGCGCTGTCGCTGTATTCGGGCCAGATGTGCACCTCGCCGCAGAACCTGTATGTCCCGGCAGGGGGCATCGAGACCGACAAGGGCCACAAGTCGTTCGACGAGGTCGCCAGCGCGCTGGTCGTCGCCATCGACGGTCTGCTTTCCGACCCCGCCCGCGCGGCCGGCATCTGCGGCGCCATCGCCAACCCGGCAACCCAGGCCCGGGCCGAGTCAGCCGCCGCGATCGGTCGCGTCCTGCGGCACGGCGCGGCGCGGGGCGAGCCCGGCCCGCTGCTGCTGGCCGTGGACTCCCATGACCCCGCCGCCGCACAGGAATGTTTCGGCCCCGTCGCCTTCCTGATCGCCACCACGGACGCCGACGCCGGGATCGCGCAAGGCGCCAATCTCGCGGCCGAAAAGGGTGCCATCACCGCGGCGCTCTACGACACCGACGAAGCCCGCATCGCCCGCGCCGAGGCGGCCTTTGCGCAGGCCGGGGTGAACCTGTCGATCAACCTGACCGGCAACATCTTCGTCAACCAGTCCGCGGCCTTCAGCGACTTTCACGTCACCGGGGCCAACCCTGCGGGCAACGCAAGCCTTACCGACACCGCCTTCGTCGCCACCCGCTTTCGCCGGGTGATGTCGCGCCGGCTGGCGGCCTGACCCCTGACCACCACCGAAACTCTCTGGGAGGAGACCCAATGAAGACGTTCCTGACCACCACCGCCCTGATCGCCCTTGCCCTTCCGGCACTGGCCGAAATCAGGATCGGCGCCTCGATCTCGGCCACCGGCCCGGCCGCCTTTCTGGGCGACCCGCAGCACAAGACCCTGGAAATGCTGGTCGAGGACCTGAACGCCAAGGGCGGCATCAACGGCGAGCAGATCGTCCTGGTCGCCTATGACGACGGTGGCGACCCGAACAAGGCCCGCACCTTCGCCACCCGCCTGGTGGAAGACGATGAGGTCGTTGCCGTCATCGGCGGGACCACTACCGGCACCACCATGTCGATCCTGGCCGTGACCGAAGAGGCCCAGATCCCCTTCATCTCGCTGGCCGGGGCCATCGACATCGTCAAGCCGGTCAAGCCCTTTACCTTCAAGACCCCGCACACCGACCGCATGGCCTGCCAGAAGATCTTCGAGGACATGCAGAAGAACGGCATCACCAGGATCGGCATGATCTCGGGCACCGACGGCTTCGGCGCCTCGATGCAGGCGCAGTGCAAGGACGTCGCCCCGGACTATGGCATCGAGATCATTGCGGACGAGACCTATGATCCCAAGGACGCGGACATGACCGCGCAGCTGACCAAGATCAAGGGGACCGAGGGCGTGCAGGCGATCCTGAACCCCGGCTTCGGTCAGGGCCCGTCGATCGTGACCCGCAACGTCAGGCAGCTTGCCATCGACCTGCCGTTCTACCAGTCGCATGGCGTCGCCTCGGACGGGTTCATCGAACTGGCAGGGGCCGAAGCGGCCGAAGGCGTGCGTCTGCCGGGCACCGCGCTTCTGGTCGCCGGCCTGCTGGCCGCCGACGATCCGCAGAAGCCGGTCGTCGATGCCTACAAGGCGATGTTCGAGGCAAAGACCGGCACCCCGGTCAGCACCTTCGGCGGCTATGCCCATGACGCCTTCCTGATCCTGACCGACGCCATGGCCCGCGCCGGTTCGACCGAGCCCGCCGCGGTCCGCGACGCCATCGAGGCGACCGCTGGTCTGGCTGGCACCACCGGCATCTACACCTTCTCTCCCGAAGACCATCTGGGTCTCGACCTCAGCGCCTTCCGCATGCTGGAGATCCAGGGCGGCAAGTGGACTCTGGTCGAGTGATCCACCCGCCGCGCCCCTGACCCTGGGGCGCGGCAACCCTTTTCGGGCCATCGGGGGCTGGGACGCATGTCGGAACTTCTGCAATTCCTTCTGTCCGGGGTGACGGTCGGCGCGGTCTATGCGCTGGTCGCCCTGGGTTTCACCATCATCTACAACGCCTCTGACGTGGTGAACTTCGCCCAGGGCGAATTCGTCATGCTGGGCGGGATGATCACGGTCATGACCTATCTCGCCGGCGCGCCGCTGCCGCTGGCCGCGCTGGTCGCCGTGGTGGCAACCGCCGCCCTGGGGGTGGCGATGAACAAGCTGGCCATCGAACCCGCCCGAGGCGCGCCGGTCGTGTCGCTGGTCATCATCACCATCGGGGTCTCGATCTTCATCCGGGGCGCGGCGCAGCTGGTCTTCGGCAAGCAGATCCACACCTTCCCCGCCTTTTCCGGCGATGACCCGATCCGCATCATGGGCGCGACGATCCTGCCGCAAAGCCTGTGGGTGATCGCGGGCTCGGTCGCGGTCTTCGTCGGGTTGTGGCTGTTCTTCACCCGCACGCTTCTGGGCCGCGCGGTGCTGGCGACCTCGAACAACCGGCTGGCCGCGCAGCTGGTGGGGATCAACACGCCCTTCGTGATGACCCTGTCCTTCGCCATGTCCGCCGGGATCGGCGCCCTGGCGGGAGTCCTCGTGACCCCGATCACCATGACCTCTTACGACGTGGGCCTGGCCTTCGCGCTGAAGGGCTTTGCCGCCGCCATGCTGGGCGGCATGGGCAACCCCAAGGGCGCGCTGGTGGGCGGCTTCCTGCTGGGCGTGCTGGAGGGGCTGACAGCCGGATACATCAGTTCCCAGTACAAGGATGCCGCTGCCTTCATCGTGATCCTGGCGGTCCTGTTCTTCATGCCGCAGGGCCTGTTCGGCAGCAAATCGACGGATCGGGTGTGACCATGCGAATGACCGCCAAATCCGCCACCCTGCTGGCCCTTGTCATCCTGATCGCGCTGGCCCCGGTGTTCTTCCCCTCGGGCTTTTACTACCGCGTCGGCGCGCTGGTCTTCGTCAACGCGCTGGCCGTCATCGGCATCGTGATCCTGACCGGCTGGGCCGGGCAGGTCAGCCTTGGCCACGCCGGCTTTGCCGGGATCGGCGCCTATGCCTGCGCGCTGGCCCCGGTGCACTGGGGCATCCATCCCGCGCTTGCCGTCTTGCTGGGGGCCGCCATCTCGGCGGTTCTTGCCTGGCTGGTCGGGCGCCCGATCCTGCGGCTGAAGGGCTACTACCTTGGCGTCGCCTCGCTGGGCATGGGCATCCTGATCGCGATGGTCCTGAACAACGAGCGCTGGCTGACCCGCGGCCCCGACGGGATCGAGGTCCCCGAGCTTGGCCTGCGCGCCGTGCTGAAGGATGCGGGGCTGGACCTGTCGAACGGCCAGTTCTGGTACTTCTTCTGCGGCATCGTCCTGATCCTCGGTGCCTGGCTGGCTCTGAACCTGCGCGACAGCGCCACCGGCCGGGCCTTGCGCGCCCTGCACGGCTCGGAGGTTGCGGCCCGCACTGTCGGCATGGATGTCGCCAGGCTGAAGCTGCACGCCTTCGTGATCTCGGCCGTCTATGCGTCGATCTCGGGCTCGCTGCTGGCCTTGCAGAACAAGTTCATCACGCCGGACGTGGCAGGCTTCATGCACTCGGTCGAGATGGTGACGATGGCGGTGCTTGGTGGCGTCGGCTCGGTCGCGGGCGCAATCTTCGGCGCGGCGGTGCTGACCCTGCTGCCGCAGCTGCTGACGATCTTTGCCGAATACGAACAGCTGGTGCTGGGCCTGGTGATGGTGCTTGTGATGATCTTCCTGCGCGAAGGTGTCGTCCCGTCGATCCTGCGCAAGATCCGGGGGAGCGGCGAATGACCCTTTTGTCGATCGAGTGGCTGGGCATCAGCTTCGGGGGCCTCAAGGCCGTAAGCGACGTGTCCTTCGGCGTGAAGCCGGGCGAGGTCGTTTCGGTCATCGGGCCGAATGGCGCGGGCAAGACCACGCTGTTCAACATGATCTCGGGCGTCTATCTGCCGGGGTCGGGCAAGGTGATGCTGAACGGCGAGGACGTGACCGCGATGCCTCCCCACCTTCTGGCGCGACGCGGCATGTGCCGGACGTTCCAGAACCTGCAGGTCTTCCAGTCGATGACGGTGCTGGAGAACACCATCGCGGGCTATCACCTGCAGGAAAGCGGCTCCGTGCTGGCCGATATCCTGAACCTTCCCGCCGCGCGCCGCCGCGCAAAGCAGGCCGAGGCCGGCGCGCGCGCGCTGCTCGGGCGTGTCGGGCTGGAACGCGCGGCCGAACGCGAGGCGGGCAGCCTGTCCTACGGCTCGCTCAAGCGGCTGGAGATTGCCCGCGCGATGGCGCTGAACCCCAGGGTCCTGCTGCTGGACGAACCCGCCGCGGGCTGCAACGCGGTCGAGACCGAAGAGATCGACCGCCTGATCGCGGAAATCGCCGCTTCGGGCGTGGCGATCCTGCTGGTGGAGCATGACATGAAGCTGGTGATGCGGATTTCCAACCACATCGTCGTTCTGGACCACGGCGAGAAGATCGCCGAGGGCGACCCGGCCTCGGTCAGCCGGAACCCTGCCGTCATCGCTGCCTATCTGGGGGCCGAAAATGCTGCTGGTTGAAGGTCTGCGCGCCCGCTACGGGCGGATCGAAGTGCTGCACGGCATCGACCTTGCGGTGAACTCGGGCGAGATCGTCACCGTGATCGGGGCGAACGGGGCGGGCAAGACCACGCTTCTGCGCTGCCTCTCGGGCGTGCATCCCGCGGCTGGGGGAACGATCAGCTTCCGGGGCGACAACCTGTCGGGCGTCCCCGCCTGGCGCCGCGTCGGCCGGGGCCTGTCGCAATCGCCAGAGGGGCGGCAGATCTTCACCAACCTGACGGTGGAGGAAAACCTGCGCCTTGGCGCCTATCTCTTCGCCGACGACCGGGTGGAAAAGGACATGGGCGACGCCTTCCAGATGTTCCCGATCCTGAAGGAAAAGCGCAACCTTGCGGCGGGCGGCCTGTCCGGTGGCCAGCAGCAGATGCTGGCGATGGCCCGCGCCCTGATGGGGCGGCCGTCCTGCCTGTTGCTGGACGAGCCCTCGATGGGCCTGGCCCCGATCGTCGTGGCGCAGATCTTCGACGTGGTGAAGGGGCTGAAGGCGCTGGACGTCACGGTGCTTCTGGTGGAACAGAACGCCTATGGCGCGCTGAAGCTCGCCGATCGGGGCTATGTGATGGAGACGGGGCGGATCACGATGGGCGGACCCGCCGCCGAGCTGATCGCCGACCCGCGCATCCGCGAAGCCTACCTGGGGATCTGAGTTGGGGGATCTGAGTTGGGGGATCTGAGATGACTGTCAGCATCGACCGCGACAGAGAGGTGGCCATCGTCACCGTGGACAACCCGCCGGTGAACGCCCTTGGCCAGGCGCTGCGGCAGGCTTTGTGGGATGCGGTCGGAACGCTGGATGCCGACGCGACTGTCCGCGCCGTGGTGCTGATCTGCGCGGGGCGCACCTTCATCGCCGGGGCTGACGTGACCGAGTTCGGCAAGCCCCCCGTCCCGCCGCACCTGCCCGACCTGGTGGACCGGCTGGAACGGGCCGCAAAGCCCTGGATCGCCGCGATCCACGGGTCCGCGCTTGGCGGCGGGTTTGAAGTCGCAATGGGCTGCCGCTTCCGCGTGGCGCTGGACTCTGCATCGGTCGGCCTGCCCGAAGTGACCTTGGGGATCGTGCCGGGGGCCTCGGGAACGGTCCGCACGCCGCGTCTTGCCGGTGTGGCAGCTGCGGTCGAACTTGTCACCGGCGGGCGCCCGGTCAAGGCCGCCAAGGCGCTGTCGCTGGGACTTGTCGATGCCGTTGTCTCGGGCGATCTGCGCGCCGAAGCCGTGGCCTTCGCCCGCCAGACCCTGACGCAACCCCTGATGCAACCCCTGCCGCAACCGATCTCTGCCCGCCCCATCACCTCGCCCGATCCGGCCTGGTGGGACGAGCAGCGCCAGGCCATCGCCAGGCGCGCCAGGGGCGAGGTCGCGCCCCTTCGCGCCCTGGACTGCCTGCGCACCGCCGCCGAAAAGCCCTTCGCCGAGGCGATGGCCTTCGAGCGCGCCACCTTCCTCGACCTGCGCGCCTCGGACCAGGCCGCCGCCCTGCGCCACATCTTCTTTGCCGAACGCGCCGCGCCGAAACCCGCCCATCTGGGCGACGCCAGGCCCAAGGAAATCCGCTCCACCGCCGTGATCGGCGGCGGCACGATGGGCGCGGGCATCGCCGCGGCGCTGCTTGATGCGGGCCTGCCAGTCGTCCTGATCGAACGCGACGAAGACGCGGTCCAGCGCGGCCTTGCCAATCTTCGCGCCATCTTCGACGGCGCGGTCAAGCGCGGCAAACTGACCGAGGCGCAGGCGAAGGCCCGCCTCGACAGCGTGACGGCGGGCAGCGACCATGGCCTGCTGGCTGACGCCGACCTGGTGATCGAGGCCGTCTTCGAGCAGCTTTCGGTCAAACGCGCCGTCTTTGCCCAGCTCGGCCAGACCTGCCGCGCGGACGCGATCCTTGCGACCAACACCTCCTACCTTGACCCCCGACGGATCGCCGAGGGCCTGCCCCACCCCGACCGCTTCGTCGGGTTGCACTTCTTCAGCCCGGCCAACGTGATGAAACTGCTGGAGATCGTGCCGACCCCCACGACCTCGCCGGAAACCCTTGCCACCGGCTTCGCCCTTGCCCGGCAGCTGGGCAAGATCCCGGTCCAGGCCGGCATCTGCGACGGCTTCATCGGCAACCGCATCCTGAAACGCTACCGGGCCGAGGCCGAAACCCTGGTCCGCCAGGGCATCCCCATCGCCGCCATCGACGCCGCCATGCGCGGCCATGGCTTTGCGATGGGCCCGTTCGAGGCGCAGGACCTTGGCGGCCTCGACATCGCCTACCTGCAACGCGAAGGCGCGCGGGCCGCGGGGCAGGACGTGCCGGAAACCCTGGGCGACATCCTTGTCCGCGCGGGTCGCAAGGGCCAGAAGACCGGCGGCGGCTGGTATGACTATGCGCCCGGCGACCGCCTGGCGCAGCCATCGCAGGCCACCGCCGCTTTGCTTGCCGACCACATCAGCACCGGGCCAGGCCTGACGGCCGAAGCAATCGCCTCGCGGTTGACCGGGGCGATGGCGACCGAGGGCAAGGCGATCCTTGCCGAAGGCATCGCACAGCGGGCGTCCGACATCGACCTGGTGGAAATCCACGGCTATGGCTACCCGCGCTGGCGCGGGGGTCCGATGTTCGAGGCCGAGCGCAAGGCGTCACAGCGGTCTGGCTGACCGGGATGCGCCTTTGGCGCGCGATCGGCCGTGACGGTCCCGGTGCCTTCGCCCTTGGAGATCTGGACCGGCTCGGTCCGGTCCGGGTCCGCCATCCGCTGGCGCAGTGCCGCCCTGTCGCCGGCTCCGCTCGGGGTGCGGTGGCGATCTGGTGAAAACTTGAGCAAGGCGCCCGGTTTTGCATCACGCGGGCTGCTTCGCGCGCTGCGTGCACCCGGCGAAGCGGGATCGTGAAAGACCAGGGCGCGGCAAGCCCGTAGCTCTGGGACGAAACCGCAGAAGCCTCGCATGACCGCCAGTCCCGCCCTTCATCACCGTCCCGAACGCAGCCACGGCGCTGCGCGGCTGTCCTTTCGCCGGACCGGGACCTGGACCCGGCTGGCGGTGCTGCACCAGTCGGGCTCGGCCAAGGCCTTCGTCCATCCGACCGCGCTCGGCCCGGAAGTGGTGTTCCTGAACACCTCGGGCGGGATGACCGGCGGCGACCGGCTTGCCTTCGGCCTGACGCTGGAGGCAGGGTGCCGCGTGACCGCCACAACCCAGACCGCCGAGCGCGCCTATCGCAGCGCCGAGGGTGCGGCCCAGGTCGCGGTCGACCACGAGGTCGGGCCGGGCGGGCATCTGGACTGGTTGCCGCAAGAGACAATCCTCTTTGACCATTCGGCGCTGAAGCGCACCACGACGATCCGGCTGGGCAGGGACGCTTCGTGCCTGCTGATGGAGGCCATCGTTCTGGGTCGCGCGGCGATGGGGGAGACCCTGCGCTCGCTGCACTTGACCGACCGCCGCAAGGTCCTGCGCGAGGGTGTGCCGCTGCTGTATGAGCCGTTGACCCTGACCGACGCCGCGCTGGGGGCGGGGACGGGCGTGTTGCAGGGGGCGCGGGCCTTCGCCTCGCTGGCGCTGGTCGGGCAGGGGGCAGAGGCGGCCCTGGGTGCAGTGCGGCAGGTGCTGGACGAACCGGGGGTCAATGCCGGGGCCTCGGGTTTCGACGGCAAGCTGACGGTGCGGTTGCTGGCGGCGGATGGCTGGCCCCTGCGGCGGCAGATCCTGCGGCTGCTGGCGGTCTTGCGCGAGGGTCCGGTGCCCCGCGTCTGGCAGATGTAAGGAGATGCGATGAACCTGACCCCGCGTGAGCGTGAAAAGCTTCTGGTCAGCCTGGCCGCGATGGTCGCCCGGGGCCGTCTGGCCCGCGGCGTCAAGCTGAACCACCCCGAGGCGGTGGCGCTGATCACCGATTTCGTCGTCGAAGGTGCCCGCGACGGCCGGTCCGTCGCCGACCTGATGGAAGCGGGCGCGCATGTCATCACCGCCGAGCAGTGCATGTCCGGCATCCCCGAGATGATCCATTCGGTGCAGGTCGAAGCCACGTTTCCCGACGGCACCAAGCTTGTCACCGTCCACCATCCGATCCGCTGAGAGGAAGCATGAAAAGACTTTTCGCAGTTCTGGCCCTGACCCCCTCGACGGCGCTGGCCCATGCCGGGGACCACCGCGACGAGGGGCTGCTGCATTTCCTGACGCAACCCGACCACGCCGCCCTGATCGCCCTTGGCGCGGCGGTGCTGGGCGGTGCGGTCTGGAAGCTGTGGTCGCGCCGATGATCCCCGGAGAGGTCATTCCCGCCGAGGGCGACATCGTGCTGAACGCCGGTCAGCCTGTCACCGTGCTGATGGTGGCGAACTCCGGGGATCGCCCGGTGCAGGTCGGCAGCCACTACCACTTTGCCGAGACGAACAGCGCCCTGTCCTTCGACCGCGACGCGGCGCGGGGCCAGCGGCTGGACATCGCCGCGGGCACCGCCGTCCGGTTCGAGCCGGGGCAAAGCCGCGAGGTGCGGCTGGTGCCCTATGGCGGCGCTCGGGTGGTGTACGGCTTCAACCAGCAGGTGATGGGGCCGCTGTGATGACGCTTTCGACCAGGGGTTCATGGCATGAGCCTTGATCCCGACGGACACAAGGACGTGACCGGCCGTCGCAACCTGACTGCCATCATCCGGCGTTACCCCTGTGGCCGTCCAGTCGGCGCCACCACGGCGCGGCTCGATGACCGGTTCAAGGAGAGCGCCAGATGTACCCGATGATGACCCCGACGCAGATGATCGCCCTGTCGATGAAGACCGGCATGATGCTGATGCAAGCGCAGATGGTGATCGGCATGCGGATGATGGGAATGGCGGGCGTCTGGCGCGTGTTGCCCAGCGAGAACGCCCGCATGTCGTCCGAGAAGGTCTCGGCCGTCAGCGCATCCGCGATGGCGACATCGAAGGCGATCCTGGCCGGAAAGTCGCCCTCGTTCATCGCCGAGGCCGCGCTGAAGCCCATCGCCCGCCGAACCAAATCCAACGTCAAGCGCCTGGCCGCTCGCGGCCCCGGCAAACCCTGAAGGTTTCTCATGCCCGCTCTGATCTCTCGCCAGTCCTATGCCAGCATGTATGGTCCCACCACTGGGGACAGGTTGCGCCTGGGCGACACCGACCTGATCGTCGAGGTGGAACGCGACCTCACGACCTACGGCGAGGAGGTCAAGTTCGGCGGCGGCAAGGTGATCCGTGACGGGATGGGGCAGTCCCAGGTCAGCCGCGCGGGCGGGGCGGTGGACACGGTGATCACCAACGCGCTGATCATCGACCATACCGGCATCTACAAGGCCGACGTCGGCCTGCGCGACGGGCTGATTGCGGCCATCGGCAAGGCGGGAAACCCCGATACGCAACCGGGGGTGACGATCATCATCGGGCCGGGGACCGAGATCATCGCCGGCGAGGGGCGCATCCTGACGGCCGGCGGGATGGACGCGCATATCCATTTCATCTGCCCGCAGCAGGTCGAGGACGCGCTGCATTCCGGCATCACCACGATGCTGGGCGGCGGGACGGGTCCGGCGCATGGCACCTTGGCGACGACCTGCACCCCGGGCCCCTGGCACCTGGGCCGGATGATCCAGGCGGCGGACGGCCTGCCGATGAACCTGGCCTTTGCGGGCAAGGGCAATGCCTCGCTGCCCGAGGCGATTGTCGAGCAGGTCCGCGGTGGGGCGGCGGCGCTGAAGCTGCATGAGGATTGGGGGACGACGCCCGGCGCCATCGACTGCTGCCTGGGCGTGGCAGACCGGATGGACGTGCAGGTGATGATCCACACCGACACGCTGAACGAATCCGGGTTCGTGGAGAACACCCTCGCCGCCTTCAAGGGCCGCACGATCCACGCTTTCCACACCGAAGGCGCAGGCGGCGGCCATGCGCCCGACATCATGAAGGTGGTCGGCTGGCAGAACGTGCTGCCCTCATCCACCAACCCGACGATGCCCTACACGGTGAACACGGTGGAGGAACATCTCGACATGCTGATGGTCTGCCACCACCTGGACAAGCGCATTCCCGAGGACGTGGCCTTTGCCGAATCCCGCATCCGGCGCGAGACGATCGCGGCCGAGGATGTGCTGCATGACATGGGGGCGTTTTCGGTCATCTCCTCGGACAGCCAGGCGATGGGCCGGGTGGGCGAGGTCATCACCCGCACCTGGCAGACGGCGCACAAGATGCGCCAGCAGCGCGGGCGGCTGGCGGGGGAGGTGGGGCAGAACGACAACCTCCGTGTGCGGCGCTACATCGCCAAGTACACGATCAACCCGGCCATCGTGCACGGGATCAGCCAGCACATCGGCAGCGTCGAGGTTGGCAAGCGCGCGGACCTCGTGCTGTGGAACCCCGCGTTCTTCGGTGCCAAGCCCGAGATGGTGCTGATCGGCGGCATGATCACCGTGGCGCAGATGGGCGACCCGAACGGCTCGATCCCGGTGCAGCCGGTGTATTCCCGCCCGATGTTCGGGGCCTTGGGGCGCGCGGTGGAACGGTCGGCGGTGGTGTTCGTGTCGAAGGCCGCGCAGGACGATGATCTTCGCGCGAAACTCGGGATCGCCAAGGCGACCGTTGCGGTGGAAAACGCGCGCGAGGTCAACAAGCGCGACATGATCCACAACTCTGCCACCCCGAAGGTCGAGATCCACCCCGAGACCTACGAAGTCCGCGCCGATGGCGAAGTCATCACCTGCGCCCCCGCGACCGAGCTGCCGCTGGCGCAGCGCTATTTCCTGTTCTGACCGATGACCCGCCTGCTGAAATCCGCCCCGCCCCTGGCCCATGACCGCGTCGTCATGGACTACGACCAGCGCCTGATGCGCCGCAAGCTGCTGACCTCTGCCGGGGGCCGCGAGTTCCTGGTGGACCTGCCTTCCGTCACCAGCCTGGACGACTTCTGGGGGTTCGACGTCGATGGCCTGACCATCGAAATCGTCCCCGCCCCCGAGGCCGTCCTGGTCATCACCGGCGATCTGACCCGGCTGGCCTGGCACATCGGCAATCGCCACACGCCCTGCCAGATCCTGCCTGACCGCCTGATCATCCGCGAGGATCACGTGCTGGAGCGGATGCTTGCGGGCCTTGGCGCCACGATCCGCCGCGAGAGCCTGCCCTTCAAGCCCGAGGGCGGGGCCTACGGGCATGGCCGCACGATGGGTCACTCACATGCAGACGACCACGAAGCCGCCGGGTTCGGCTGGCATCACCACGGCGACGGGCAGCTGCATTTCCATGCGCCGAAGGCGGGCAAGTGACCGCGCTCTTGACCCTTGTCCAATGGCTTTCCCCCGCCTTTCCGACCGGGGCCTTCGCCTATAGCCACGGGTTGGAACGGGTGATCGCGGCGGGCGACGTGACCGACGCCGACAGCTGTGAGGCCTGGCTTTGCAATATCCTGCACCACGGGGCGGGCTGGCAGGATGCGGTCCTTCTCTGCCACGCGCTTGGCCCCGATGCCGACCACGACGCGCTGGACGCGCTGGCCCGCGCCCTCGCCCCCTCGGCCGAGCGGCTGCAGGAAAGCGCCGAGCAAGGGGCCGCCTTCGCCCGGATGGTCTCCGGGTTGACCGGCCGCCCCCTGAAGCCCCGGCTGCTGCCCATTGCCACCGGCGAAGCCGCAGCCGCGCTCGGCCTTCCCGCGGGACAGGTCGCGCAGCTTTACCTGCAGACCTTTGCCAGCAACCTTTGCACCATCGCCACCCGCCACCTGCCCCTGGGCCAGACCGATGGGCAAAGGGTTCTGGCGCGGCTTCTGCCCAGGATCGACGTGCTGGGCACCAGGGCCGCCGTCGCCGGCCTGGACGATCTTGGCGGTTGCGCCCTTGCCGCCGACCTTGCGGCCTTCCAGCACGAAACCCAGAGTGTAAGGATCTTCCGCACATGACCCACGGCCCCCTCCGCGTCGGCATCGGCGGTCCCGTCGGTGCGGGCAAGACCACGCTGACCGAGAAGCTGGCCCGCGCGCTCGGTCCCCGCCTGTCGATGGCCGTCATCACCAACGACATCTACACGCGCGAGGATGCCGAGGCGCTGACCCGCGCCCAGGTCCTGCCCGCCGCCCGCATCCGGGGGGTCGAGACGGGGGGCTGCCCGCACACCGCGATCCGCGAGGACGCCAGCATCAACCTTGCCGCCATCGCCGACCTGAACATGGCCTTCCCCGACCTTGACCTGATCCTGATCGAAAGCGGGGGCGACAACCTTGCGGCGACCTTCTCCCCCGAACTTGCCGACCTCACGATCTACGTCATCGACACCGCGGCCGGGCAGGACATCCCCCGGAAGCGCGGGCCGGGGGTCACGAAGTCCGACCTTCTGGTCGTCAACAAGACCGACCTTGCGCCGCATGTCGGCGTAGACCCGGTGCTGCTGGAGGCAGACACCGCCCGCGCACGCGGCCAGCGTCCCTATGTCATGGCCCAGTTGCGCCACGGCAAGGGCGTGGACGAGGTGGTCGATTTCATCGTCCGGCATGGCGGCCTGCGGCTGAAAACTGACGCCGCGTAAGTTTCGACTCACCGCAGGGCGGGCGGGCGGAAGGGGGCGACCTTTCCGCCCGCTGCCTTCTTCCCAGGCCGCTTGCCCGCATCCTTGGCGCCATCCTGTGCGCGGAACGCACGTTTTCCGCGCTGCAGCATTCCGACCCGCACAAAATGTAGCCATCTGCGCCGGGGCCCGCCCCTGGGTCACGCTCACGCTATGCGCCTTCCGCCGGTGCGGGTTTCCTCATTGCCAGCCGAGGCCGCTGCCACGGCCAGGACGACTGCTCGAATGCCGGGCCTCAGAGCCGCGGCCAATGAAACAGGGGATAGACACGATGAAACTTTCCAGACGGACCCTTCTGTCCAGCGCTGCTGCCGCCGCTGCCATGACCATGCCGCGCTTTGCTTTCGCGCAAGCCGAGACGATCAAGGTCGGCGTGCTGCGCTCGCTGTCCGGCACGATGGCGATCTCCGAGACCACGCTGAAAGACACCATGCTGATGCTGATCGAGGCGCAGAACGCCAAGGGCGGGCTGCTGGGCAAGCAGCTGGAAGCGGTGGTCGTCGATCCGGCCTCGGACTGGCCCTTGTTCGCCGAAAAGGCGCGCGAACTGCTGACCGTGTCCAAGGTCGACGTGATGTTCGGCTGCTGGACCTCGGTCAGCCGCAAGTCGGTGCTGCCGGTGATCGAAGAGCTGAACGGCCTGCTGTTCTACCCGGTCCAGTACGAGGGCGAGGAATCGTCGAGGAACGTCTTCTACACCGGCGCCGCCCCCAACCAGCAGGCGATCCCGGCGGTGGACTACTACCTGGAAGAACTGGGCGTGCAGAAATTCGCGCTGCTGGGCACCGACTATGTCTACCCGCGCACCACGAACAACATCCTGGAGGCCTACCTGATCGGGAAGGGCATCCCGAAGGAAGACATCTTCGTCAACTACACCCCCTTCGGCCATTCCGACTGGTCCAAGATCGTCGGCGACGTGGTGGCCCTGGGCGCGGATGGCAAGAAGGTCGGCGTGATCTCGACGATCAACGGCGATGCGAACATCGGCTTTTACAAGGAACTGGCCGCGGCGGGCGTCACCGCCGACACGCTGCCGGTCGTCGCCTTCTCGGTCGGCGAGGAAGAGCTGTCGGGTCTGGACACCACCAACCTTGCGGGCCACCTGGCCGCCTGGAACTACTTCATGTCGGCCGACACCCCGGAAAACGCCGCCTTCATCGCGGCCTGGCATGCCTTCATCGGCGATACCGCCCGCGTCACCAACGACCCGATGGAAGCCCATTACATCGGCTTCAACATGTGGGTGAACGCGGTGACCGCGGCCGGGACCACCGCCGTCGACCCCGTGCGCGAGAAGATGTGGGGCCAGACCTTCCCGAACCTGACCGGGGGCATTGCCGAGATGCTGCCGAACCATCACCTGACGAAACCGGTGCTGATCGGCGAGATCCGCGCCGACGGCCAGTTCGACATCATCAGCCAGACCGACCCGGTGCCGGGCGACGCCTGGACCGACTTCCTGCCGGAATCGGCGGTGCTGGAAGCCAACTGGCGGGATCTCCAGTGCGGCATGTTCAACACCGAGACCAACACCTGCGTCCAGCTGACCTCGAACTACTGACGCACAGGTGGGAGGGGCCAACCCCTCCCACACGCCTCTTTCCCCGGACATCCCATGCGCCTGACCGCCCTTCTTGTCGCGGCCCTTTGCTGGCTTGCGCCGCTGCCGTCCCTCGCACAGGAGGCGGCGCGGATCGTCGCGGAAAACCGCGCGCAGATCGAAAAGCCCTCGCGCCAGACCATCGGTCCGGTGATCGCCGAACTGGCGGGCAGCGGCGATGCGATGGCCGATGACATCCTGTCGGCCTGGGCCGACAGGCGGCTGGTGATCCGCAAATCCGATGGCGCGATGTTCGTCGCGGCGGCAGAGGGCGAGGGTCTTGCCCTGACCGCGCTGGACGGCACGCCCGCCGGAACCGCAGCCAGTGGGGACCTGACCGAGTTGAAACCCAACGCCGGCGTGCGCCGGTTGATCGCCACGGCGCTGGTGCAGTTCACCCTGTCGGACCCCGACCCGTCGCAGCGGCAAGCGGCGCTGGCCTCCATCGCGCAGGACCCGACTGCCGACGCGCTGGAACCGCTCCGCGCCGCCATCGCGACCGAAACGGACCCCGCGCTGAAGGCCCGGAAACAGCGGCTGGAACGCCTGCTGACCCTGCGCTTCGATCCCTCGTCCGCGGCGCGCGTCGCCGCCATCGACAGCTTCGGGGCCGACATCGGGCTGGACCTTCGCGGCGCGCTGAACCCGCTGGTCGCCACCACCCGCATCGCGTCCGCCACCCCGCCCGAGGGCAACGTCGCCCGCGAGCTGCGGCTTGGCACCGACATCCCCGAGGATGAGGCCTATGCCCTTCTCGTGGCCGCCAACCTGGCCCCCGCCCGCCTGACGCTGGAGGAACAGCGCGCCGCCCTGCTGGCAAACCTGCAGGACGGCATGGTCGGCGGGGTTCCGCTGGCCGAGCTGGACAGCCAGGCCGCCCGCGACCGCGCCTATACCGCGCTGGAGGCGTCGGGCGCAGTCCCCGTCGCGGCCACCGACGGTGAAGTCAGGGCTGTGCTTGCCACGGTGAAATTCTACGAGGTCCATGCCGAGCCGGACCCCGCCGTGACCAGCGCCGCGCAGGCCGCTCTGGACCGGATCGGCACTGCCGTCGGCGTCATGCAGACCGCTGACCTTGGCCTGGACGCGCTGTCCCTTGCCTCGATCTACTTCCTTGCCGCCATCGGCCTGGCGATCACCTTCGGCGTCATGGGCGTGATCAACATGGCGCATGGCGAGTTCATCACCATCGGCGCCTACACCGGCTTTGTCGTGCAACTGTTCGTGCCCGACCTCACGCTGTCGATCCTGATCGCGCTGCCCCTGGCCTTCGCCGTCACCTTCGGCGGCGGCGTGGCGATGGAGCGGCTGGTGATCCGCCACCTTTACAAGCGACCGCTGGAGACGCTTCTGGCGACCTTCGGCATTTCCATCGCGCTTCAGCAGATCCTGAAAAACGTTTTCGGAACGCAGGCGCGGCCGCTGACCTCGCCTGCCTGGCTGGACGGGGCCTGGGTGCTGAACGACGTCGTGTCGATCAGCTACATCCGCATCGCGATCTTCGTGCTGGCGCTGGTGTTCCTGGCCTTCTTCCTGTGGCTGATGAAGCGCACCCGTCTGGGGCTGGAGGTCCGCGCCGTGACGCAGAACCCCACGATGGCGGCAAGCATGGGCATCAATCCCGACCGGATCAACATGCTGACCTTCGGCCTTGGCTCGGGTATCGCGGGCATCGCCGGGGTCGCCATCGGTCTGTTCGCCAAGGTCACGTCCGAACTGGGGACCGACTATATCGTGCAAAGCTTCATGACCGTGGTCGTCGGCGGGGTCGGCAGCATCTGGGGGACGCTTGCGGGCGCCACGATGATCGGCAGCTTCCAGAAGGTGATCGAGTTCTTCAACCCCTCGAACACCCTGGCCGCGCAGACCTACATGATCCTCTTCATCATCCTGTTCATCCAGTTCCGGCCCCGCGGCATCATCGCGCTGCGTGGCCGGGCGGCGGGGGATTGACGCCATGACCCGCATCCTTGCCATCGCCCTGGCCAGCCCCCCCACCCCATCCCTCCCCCACGCAGGGGGGAGGGAGGCGCCCTGCCTCTTGCCTGCGCAGCAGGCGGAGGCCGCGACATGACGCTGCTTCAACCCCGCCACCGCTCGGCTCTGATCTTCATCGCCTGCCTGGCCGTCTTCACCATCGCCGTGACCATCGCCGCCCAGTTCGGCCTTGTGTCGACCTCGTTCGTGAAGACGCTGGGCAAGACGCTGTGCCTTTGCCTTGCCGCCCTGGCGATGGATCTGATCTGGGGCTACGCGGGCATCCTCTCCCTCGGTCACATGGCCTTCTTCGCGCTTGGCGGCTACATGATCGGCATGTGGCTGATGTATGCCCGGACCGAGGAAATCGTGGTCGCCTCGCTTTTGAACGGCGGCCTGCCCGCGACGCCCGAGGAGATATCCCAAGGCATCGCCACCCAGATCTTCGGCGTCGTCGGGGCCAGTGACCTGCCCGCGATCTGGAGCTTTGCCTACAGCCTGCCGTTGCAACTGGCGCTGGTCGTGCTGGTCCCCGGCGTCCTTGCCCTTGTCTTCGGCTGGCTTGCCTTCCGCAGCCGCGTGACCGGCGTCTACCTGTCGATCCTGACGCAGGCGATGACGCTGGCACTGGCGCTTTACCTGTTCCAGAACGACAGCGGCCTGCGGGGCAACAACGGCCTGTCCGGGTTGCAGAACCTGCCGGGAGTGACCGCCAGCCAGGACGCCGTCAGCCTGTGGTTCTTCTGGGCCTCTGCCGCCGCGCTGGCGGTGGCCTACCTCACGCTCCACGCCATCGTCTCGGGCAAGTTCGGGTCGGTCATCCGCGCCATCCGCGACGACGAGGCGCGGGTGCGGTTCCTGGGCTATTCGGTCGAGGGCTACAAGCTGTTCGTCTTCACCCTGACCGCGGTGATCTGCGCGCTGGCCGGGGCGCTGTATTACCCGCAGGCGGGGATCATCAACCCCGCCGAACTGGCCCCCATCGCGTCGATCTACCTGGCCGTCTGGGTCGCCATCGGCGGGCGCGGGCGCTTGTACGGCGCCGTCATCGGGGCGGCCATCGTCTCGCTGCTGTCCAGCTGGTTCACCGGGGGGCGCGTGCCGTCGATCCCGCTTGGCTTTGCCACGATCAACTGGGTCGACTGGTGGCTGGTGCTCTTGGGCCTGACCTTCGTCTGCGTCACCCTCTTCGCGCCCAAGGGCATCGGCGGGCTGTTCGACCGCTTTGCCGGGGTCCATGCCCCCGACCGCAAGGGTGCGCCGCTTGGACCTGACCAGGGGTCGCTGATGGAACAGGAGGCGAAGGAATGAGCGCTCTGCTGGAGGTTTCCGGCGTGACCGTCAGCTTCGACGGCTTTCGCGCGATCAACAACCTGACCTTCGCCATTGGCGCCGCCGAGCTGCGCGCGATCATCGGGCCGAACGGGGCGGGGAAAAGCACCTTCATGGACATCGTCACCGGCAAGACCCGGCCGGACAGCGGCTCGGTCACCTTCGGGGAAAAGTCGGTGTCGCTGCTGAAACTGTCCGAAGCCCAGATCGCCCGCGCCGGGATCGGGCGGAAATTCCAGCGCCCCACGGTGTTCGAGGATCAGACGGTGCACGAAAACCTGACGCTGGCGCTGAAGGCTGCGCGCAGCCCCTGGGCGGTGCTGGCCTGGCGCGGGACGGCCGCGGACGAGACCCGCATCCAGGCGCTTGCCGCGCAGGTGGGCCTTGCCGACAGCCTGGAACGGAAAGCCGGAATCCTGAGCCACGGCCAGAAGCAATGGCTGGAAATCGCGATGCTCCTGGCGCAGGAGCCGCGCCTGCTGCTGGTCGACGAACCCGCCGCCGGGATGACGCTGGCGGAACGCGAGAAGACCACGGAGCTTTTGGTCGAGATCGCCCGGACCCGCGCGGTGGTGGTGGTGGAACATGACATGGACTTTGTCCGCCGCCTGAACTGCAAGGTCACGGTCCTGCACGAGGGCGCGGTGCTGGCCGAGGGCAGCCTGGACCATGTCACGAAGAACCAGGCGGTGATCGACGTCTATCTGGGGCGCGGATGATGCTGAAGACCGAAGGCCTGACCCTGCACTACGGCGGCAGCCAGATCCTGCACGGTATCGACTTCCAGGCGAAGGCCGGGGAGGTCACCTGCATCATGGGGACGAACGGGGTCGGCAAGACCAGCTTCCTCAAGGCGCTGGCCGGGACGCATCCCCGGTCTGGCGGCACGGTGGAACTGGACGGCGAAAGCCTGGGCCGCCTGCGGGCGCAGGACATGGCGCGGCGGGGGTTGGCCGTGGTGCCGCAGGGCCGGATGATCTTTCCGCTGCTGACCGTGCGCGAGAACCTGGAGACCGGCTTTGCGCTTCTGCCGAAGTCGGAACACCGCATCCCGGACGCGATCTATGACCTGTTCCCGGTCCTGAAGGACATGACCCACCGGCGCGGCGGCGACCTGTCGGGCGGGCAGCAGCAGCAACTGGCCATCGCGCGGGCGATGATCATGAAGCCCAAGGTCCTGCTGCTGGACGAACCGACCGAGGGCATCCAGCCCAACATCATCCAGCAGATCGGGCGTGTAATCACCTACCTCAAGGACCAGAAGACCATGGCGATCGTGCTGGTCGAGCAGTATTTCGACTTTGCCTATGGCCTGGCCGACCAGTTCTATGTCCTGCGCCGGGGCTCGGTCTCGGCGTCGGGGCCGAAGGCTGGCTTCGAGCAGTCCGCGCTGCGGGCAGAGGTGTCGGTGTAACCTGCGCCCCATGCGCGGCCGTCGCTGGATTTTCTGCCGCCTCCGGGCTAATCAGTGAGGAAGCCGCAGGAACTTGCCCGCATGGGGGGACAATGAGCGATCATCTGGCACGGGCGCTGGCCCTGATCGACGCGGCCAATGCCGCCGACCCCAAGGGCGAGGCGCTGGCTTACGGCCAGCGGATGACCCAGGAACTGGCACGGCTTTTCCCGGACGCCTCCGAGGTGCTGCAGATCGCAGCTCGCGGGCAGCATGTCGAACGCTGGCTCTTGCCGCGCGCGGACTATCCCGAGGGCAAGGCCGGCTATCTGGACTGGCGGCGCGAGCAGGGGCGACGCCACGCCGCGCGGGTCGCGGGGATCATGGCCGAGGCCGGGTTCCCTGCGGCCGACTGCGAGCGGGTCGGGGTCCTTCTGCGCAAGGAGGGGATCAAGCGCGACCCCGAAGTGCAGGCGCTGGAGGATGTGATCTGCTTCGTCTTCGTGCGCTGGTATTTCGCGCCCTTCGCGGCGGAACGGGATGCCGCATCCACTCTGGACATCGTCCGCAAGACTGCCCGCAAGATGTCCGAGGCCGGCCGGGCGCGCCTGTTGCAGGACTTCGCGCTGCCGGACGATCTGGCCGAGGCATTCCGCACGGCCTGACCCTTTCCGGGGTGGTGGGGGCGGTGCCCTGCGCGCAGGCTTGCCAGGTTGAAGCCAGCCGCTCTGTCCCGCCCGAGGCTGGGCGGTCCGAGGCGGGGCGGTTCGGGGCTGGGCGGTCCGAGGCGGGGCGGTCCGAGGCTGGGCCGCGAGTCGGGAAACGGTGAACGCTGGCAGCCAAACGACTGATTTTCTTGCGTTTGCGCCGATTGTCCGCAGTGGGCAGACCCGCCCTTGCCTGCCCATTCCTCCCGCGCTAGGCTTTGCCCGACCCGCGCAGGAGACCCCCATGCACCCGATCGAGAAACGCCTTGCCGAGCTTGGCGTCACCCTTCCCGACGCCCCCGCCCCGGCGGCGAACTATGTTCCCTTCGTCCAGGTGGGGGCTCTGGTCCACATCTCGGGCCAGATCAGCCAGAACGAGCACGGCCTGATCAAGGGCAAGCTGGGCGAGGATCTTTCCTTCGAACAGGGGGCCGAGGCCGCGAGACGCTGCGCGATCTCGCTGCTGGCCCAGCTGAAGAAGGCCGTCGGCGGCGACTGGGACCGGCTGGACCGGGCCGTCAAGCTGGTGGGCTTCGTGAACTCCACCCCCGATTTCACCGACCAGCCCAAGGTGATCAACGGCGCCTCGGACTTCCTGGTCGCCGTCCTGGGCGACGCGGGCCGCCATGCCCGCTCGGCGGTGTCGGCCGCCTCGCTGCCTCTGGGTGTGGCTGTGGAAATCGAAGCGATCTTCGCCGTGAAGTGACCCGCCATGAAGTGACCCGCCGAAAATGACCCGCGTCCCGCTGCCGGAAGCCTTCCTGAAACTGCCCATTGCCCACCGCGCCCTGCATGACCGGGCGCAGGGGCGGATCGAGAATTCGCTCTGTGCGATCCGGGCGGCGATCGAGGCCGGATATGCCATCGAGATCGACCTTCAGCTGTCGTCGGACGGCGTGCCGATGGTCTTTCATGACGAGGAGCTTGACCGCCTGGCCGGGGACGTCGGTCCGGTCAACCTGCGGACAGCCGCGCAGCTGGGGAAGATCCGCCTGCGGGACTCCACCGACACGATACCCACCCTTGCGCAGGTGCTGGCGCTGATCGACGGGAAGGTCCCGCTGCTGATCGAGATCAAGGACCAGACCCTGGTCATGGGCCCGACCGACGGCAGGCTGGAGACCGCGACGGCTTCAGCCTTGCAGGGCTACACGGGCGATGTCGCGGTGATGTCCTTCAACCCGCATTCTGTCGCGCAGATGGCGCGGCTGGTCCCGCACCTGCCGCGGGGGATCACCACGTCGGCCTTTGATCCCGTCGACTGGGCTCCGCTGCCTGGGGACGTCTGCGACCGGCTTCGCCTGATCCCGGATTACGACGCGACTGGCTCCAGCTTCATCAGCCATGAGGCGCGCGATCTTGCCCGGCCCCGGGTGGCCGAGCTGAAGGCGCAGGGCGCGGCGATCCTGTGCTGGACGATCCGGTCTGCCGCGGACGAGGCCCTGGCCCGGCGGATTGCCGACAATGTGACCTTCGAAGGCTACCCGGCAGCGCTTCCGGCTTGACCTTCCTGCCCCGCCCGCCACCTATCCCCTGACCCGAGGGGGCGCGAATGGCCGACCTGACCCTGCACCAGACCCTGTCCGAAATCTCTGCCGCAGACTGGGACGCGGTGGCCGCGCCCGAACAGGCGGACGGCCGCCCGCTGGACCCCTTCACCACACACCGCTTTCTGGCGGCGCTGGAGGATTCCGGCTCCACCGGCACCGGGACCGGCTGGCAGGCGCGGCCTCTGGTCCTGCGCGATGCGGGCAAGCTTTTGGCCGCGACGCCGCTTTACGTGAAGTCCAACAGCCAGGGCGAATACATCTTCGACCACGGCTGGGCCGACGCGCTGGAGCGGGCAGGGGGCCGCTACTACCCCAAGCTGCAGATCGCGGTGCCGTTCACCCCGGCCACCGGGCGCAGGTTCCTCGGGGACGCCGATCACCGTGAGGTGCTGTGGCGGGGTGCCATCGCGGTCACGGCGCAGAACCGGCTTTCCAGCCTGCACGCCACCTTCTGCACCGCCGACGAAGCCTGGGCCCTGGCAGGGGTCGAGGGCACGCTGCACCGCGTCACCCAGCAGTTCCACTGGGAAAACCGGGGGTATGACAGCTTTGACGGCTTTCTTGGCGACCTGGCCAGCCGCAAGCGCAAGATGATCCGGAAGGAACGCGAGACGGCCCGCGCCTCGGGCCTGACGATCCGCGCGCTGACCGCAGACGAGATCAAGCCGCAGCACTGGGACGCCTTCTGGCAGTTCTACCAGGACACCGGCAGCCGCAAATGGGGCACGCCCTACCTGACCCGCAAGGCCTTCACCCGCTTTCATCAGACGATGCGGCAGGATATCCTTCTGGTCCTGGCCTTCAACGGCGACCGCCCCGTGGCGGGGGCGCTGAACTTCATCGGACGCGAGACGCTGTATGGCCGCTACTGGGGCTGCACCGAGGATCATCCCTGCCTGCATTTCGAGCTGTGCTATTACCAGGCCATCGACTGGGCCATCGCCAACGGCCTGCAACGGGTCGAGGCCGGTGCGCAGGGCGAACACAAGCTGGCGCGCGGCTATCTGCCGGTCGAGGTCCATTCCCTGCACTGGATCGCGGAACCCGCGTTCCGCACGGCGGTTGACCGCTACCTGCAGGCGGAACGCCGCGCCGTAGGCGAAGAGATCGAGGTGCTGACCGCTTACGGCCCCTTCCGCAAGCACGCGGGGCGGGAGTAGTCTGCAAGGAACGGAGGACCCAGATGCCGATCCGCCACACCACCCCGCAGGCACGCGGCCGCATCGCGCGCCGGATACTGAAGGACGCCGGATGCTGAAGGACGCAGGCCCGCCCGATGACAGCGTGGTGCCTGACGGCGACCCGGCCATCAAGGCGCCAACCTTCGCGGAGGCGGGCCTGATAGCCAGCGACACTTCCCTTATCCAGGAGATGACCTCATGACCCCGCTGCTGCCCGAAGCTGACCGCAAGACCCGGCTGCCGCCGCTGGCCGAGACCGGCTGGGCCGCCGTTCCCGGCACGGATGCGATCCGCAAGGTCTGGAAGTTCCGCAACTTCAGCCAAGCCTGGGGCTTCATGTCCCGCGCGGCGCTGGTGGCCGAAAAGCTGAACCACCACCCGGAATGGCGGAACGTCTATAACGTGGTGGATGTGACGCTGACCACGCATGACTGCCACGGGATCAGCCAGCTGGACATCGACCTGGCGATGGCGATGGACAAGCTGGCCCCCGACGCCCAGATCGAACGCAACCACGGCGAGCCGATCAGTTGCCTGTGCGAGATGCGCGCCCGCAAGGCCTGAGGTTGTCCGGCGGCGCAAAGGCCGCTAAACCCGTCCGAGAGTCGAACGGAGAGACGCCGTGCTGCAACGCCATGCCGACTGGTTCTCGGTCCTGGAGGTTGATCCTGCGGCCCGCGACCGGGCTCAGGCCGTGATGGCCGCGACGCTGGCGGTCTCGGCCGGGATGATGCACCAGCGCGATATCGAGGCACTGACGGCGCTGCTTCTGGCCCTGAAGCCGAAACGGATATTCGAGATCGGGACCTACAAGGGCGCGTCGTCCGAGATGATGCTGCGGCTTTTGCCCGAGGCAGAGGTGACCTCGATCGCCTTCGTCAACCCGGCCGAGACGCGGCAGTTCAACAACGACGATCTGGCAGTGGATGAGGTGGGCGCGCTGGTCAGCGCCGCAAACCGCAGCCGCTATGCCCAGCTGATCGGCGATTCCCACCAGATCGACCCGGCAGCCTTCGTCCGTGACCACGGGCGGATGGACCTGGTGTTCATCGACGGCGACCATTCCCGCGAAGGCGTTCGGCAGGACACCGAACTGGCCGATGCCATCCTGGTGCCGGGCGGGGCGATTGCCTGGCACGACGCCAACCCCAAGAAGCGCTACCTCGGGTCGCGCCTGTTTCTGGAACAGGACATGCAGCGGCTGGCGCTGGCGACGACCGATGATTTCATCGGCGGGGTGGCACTGTGGACGGAAGCGCTGGAGCGACAGCTTCGGGCTTAGAGCAGCCCCGCCATCCGCGCCCCGGTCAGAAGGTCGGGGGCCAGATGGTGCGCCCAGCGGCCCTGGCTTGGCACCACGTCCGGCACCTGGACCACCACGCAGCCGGCACGATGCGCGGCCTCGGCCCCGGTTTCGCTGTCCTCGAACACCAGGCAGCGCGACGGGCTGACCCCGAACAGCGAGGCCGCCAAGAGATAGGGCTCGGGGTCGGGCTTCGGGGCGCGCACGTCGTCCAGGGTGACGACATGGGTAAAGGCATCGGCGATCCCGGCCAGTCCCAGCTTGCGATGCGCGCCGACCCGGCCGGTCGAGGTGACGATGGCCAGGGGAAAGGACAGCGCAGGCAACAGGTCAAGCGTGCCTGGCTTCAGGGCAAGGCCGCTGTCGACCCCGTCGTTGAACCCCTTGCGCCAGTGCAGGTTGACCGCGTCAAGATCGACCCCCGGCAAGGCGGCGCGGATGATCTGGGCGGCGGTGGGTTCGTCCTTGCCGACAAGTCCGTGCATGAACGCCTCGTCCACGTCATGCCCGTGCGCGGCAAAAGCCGCCAGCCCGGACGTGAGGGCGATGCTTTCGCTGTCGATCAGCGTGCCGTCAAGGTCGAAGAGAATGGCGTCGTACATCAGGGCCTCCGCGCGATGGCATAGCCGATCACAGATGCAGCCGGTAGTGGGTAAAGCCCTGGGCATCCCGGCCGATGGCCTGCGGTCGGTAGGGGGCGACGTCAGAGAGATGTGCCGCGGCCCCGTCTCCGGCGGCAAGGGTGACGCTGGTGCCCGGCATCGGCAGGAAGTGCCAGTTGCGCTGCGGGGCCGCGCCGACGCAGGGCCGGGACTGGACATGGGCGGCGATGATCGACTGCACCCTTGCGCCATCGGTGAAGGCGACCTGCAGATCGGCCGAGGGGTCCTGCAACCGCGCCCGCCCGACCCGGTGGCTGTTCGTGATCAGCAGGAATTCCTGATGCGGGTCGATGGGCCGGTCGCCGAAGCGAAGGCCGGTGATCCGCCGGGCATCCGGTTGCACCAGTCGGCCTCGGCCGTCAAAGCGGGCGGGCTGCGACAGGTCGATGGCGTAGGAGAGCTGCGGGATCGCCTCGAACAGGAAGGAGGGCACGCCGTCGTCATGCAGCGGCGCATCGACCGCCCCTGGAGTGACGCGCCGGAAGATCGCGGCCGACCGCTCCAGCCAGTCCGCGACCTCGGCCCCGGTCAACAGCAGCGTGACGACGGTGTTGGGAAAGGGGTAAAGGTCCGACAGGTTGCGCATCCGCAGGGGCCCGGCCGGAATCTCGGTGAAGTTGGCCGCACCGCCACGCCCTCCGCCGCGGTATGGGGTGGCCGAGGACAGCAGCGGCAGCTCGGACCAGGCGGTTCCGGCCAGGGCCTTGCCGACATGCCCGGCCTTGGCCTCGGCGACAAGCGCCAGTGCTGCTGAAGGCGCGGCGGTGGCAAAATTGGTGTGCAGCGGGACTGCCGCCTTGCCAAGCTGGCGGCGCGACCAGGCCAGCGCGGCGCGGTGGTCCGGGGCCAGCGCCTGATGCAGCGCCGGAGTGGGCGTGCGGTCGCTGCGCTGGCCGATCCGCGCCTGCGAGCCGACGACATGCCAGCGCCGCCCGCCCGTGCCAAGACGCTGCAGCCGAAGGTCGATGATGCCGACATGGTTCGCCGAATGTCCCGGCATCACTGCAGGCTTGCCCGCCAGCAGGCCCCGGACCGGATCGACGGCCGGAGAGCTGGGAAAGTTCGGTCCCGGAAAGGTCTGGTGGCTGTGGCCCGCGACGACGGCGTCGACCTCGGCCAGAGCGGCCAGGGCGGTCGCGGCGTTTTCGCTGCCGTCCTCGGGATCAAGCGCGCCGATCCCGGTGTGGGCCAGCGCCACGATGATGTCGGCGCCCTGCGCCCGCACGCGCGGCAGCCAGGCGCGGGCGGCGGCCAGGATGTCGCGGGTCTGCACCTGCCCGCCCAGCGTGTCGCGGTCCCATTCGGCGATCTGCGGTGGCGCAAAGCCGATCACGCCGATCCGCAGGATATGGGCATTGCCCTCGTCATCGAAGATCTGCCGGCGCAGGATCGTGAAGGGCGGCATCAGGGTCTTGTCCCGCGCCGGGCTGGTGCCAAGCCGGGTGGCGATATTGGCCGAGACGACGGGGAAGCGGGCCTCGGCCAGCACGTCGGTCAGAAAGCGCAGGCCGTAATCGAATTCGTGGTTGCCCAGGGTCGCCGCGTCATAGCCCAGGGTGTTGAACGCGGTGATCACCGGATGCGCCCGACGCCGCCGGGCCGTGGCGGCATAATCGGCCAGCGGGCTGCCCTGCAGGAAGTCGCCGTTGTCGAACAGCAGGCAGTTGCGCGCCTCGCCCCGCGCCTCGGCGATCTGCTGCGAGATCGCGCCCAGGCCAAGGTCCGCATTGGGCCGGTTGGCGCAATAGTCATATGGCATCACGCTGGCATGCAGGTCGCTGGTCGCAATCAGTCGCAGCGAGGCAAGCGGGCGGCCGACAGGCTGGCCCGAGGTCGCACCGGCGTGCTGGTGTCCGGCCTCGGCCGCGGAATCCCTGGTCTCTGACGAATGGGCAAGTGACGCTGAGGGAACCTGGTACATGAATCTTCCAGCGCCTGGTACGTGTATTGCTCGGTCCTGTTGACCAGGCCTGCATCCAGAAGCAGACCCGGCATCAGGCGATGTATCGTTCCGGTTGTGGCAATGTTAAGGCAAATTGTCGTTATTCCCGTATAGGTTGCAAAGCCTGAGTCGATGGACGTTGATCTTTTCCGCATTGCGACCGAGGCTCGCGCTGGCGGCGCATCCAGCAACGAAGGCCCTTTCGCGATGAAGATGGCAGAGAGCGTGACCTTCGGCGGATCGGGCCTTGATCGACATGCCAGCCTGCGGCGTGATGTCGCGGGACTGGCCGACGCACTGGCGGGTGGCGCCGTCCTGCCGCTGTGGCGCGGCAAGCCCATGATGCAGGGGATGCGGCCCGGCTGGGTTCCGTCCGGCCATCCGGTGCTTGCGCTGGCGGGGCCTCCGGTCTTTCTGGGGATCGAGGACGGGACGCCGCGCTTTGCCGCCGACCTGTCCGACTGGTCGCCCGAAGCCGGGGCCGATGCCCCCGACGCCGGGTTCTTCGACGCCACGGTTCAGCGGCACCCGGCCCTGACCGGCGGCGAAGGCTTCGTCGAGTTGCGCGGGGTCATGACCGATCTGACCGCGCGCGAGGCGGAACTGGTGGTGACGGCCAAGGCGGTGCTGCAATGGCACCGCAGCCACGGCTTCTGTTCGGCCTGCGGCGCAAGGTCCGAGGTGGCGGTGGGCGGTTGGCAACGGTCCTGCCCGGCCTGTGGCGCGCAGCATTTTCCGCGCACCGACCCCGTGGTCATCATGCTTGTCACCCACGGGAATTCGGTGCTTCTGGGGCGCAGCCCGGGCTGGCCAGAAGGCATGTTCTCGCTGCTTGCCGGCTACGTCGAACCCGGCGAGACGATCGAGGCCGCCGTCCGCCGCGAGGTGCAGGAAGAAACCGGCGTCTGCTGCGGCGCGGTCTCGTACCTGGCCAGTCAGCCCTGGCCCTTTCCGGCCTCGCTGATGATCGGTACCCGGACCGAAGCCCTGGGTCGCGACATCCAGCTTGATCCCGAAGAGCTGGAGCAGGCGCTCTGGGTCACGCGGGAAGAGCTGGTCCGCTCCTTCGCCGGCCTTCATCCCGCAATCCGCCCGGCCCGGCACGGATCGATCGCGAATTTCATCTTGCGCAACTGGCTTGCGGACCGGCTTGATTGAAACAATGTAACTGGCAAGCGCGACGCAGAACCGGACCGCTGCCCCAACTGCCGGGAGTGTAGATGAAACTGACCGCTAAAACGGATCTCGAGGTCCCGGCGGCCGCCGTCTTTGCGACGCTGGTCGATCACCCCTTCTGGGAGCGTGATGCCGTGCGCAACGGGGCCGAGGTCGAGCGTCTCCCCGGCACTCCTGCCACCGGGATCGGTGCGGCCTGGAGCGTTCGCGGGCAGTTCCGCGGCAAGGCCCGCAAGGTGCAACTGACCATCACCGAACTGGTCGAGAACCAGCGCGTGGTGCTGGCGCTGGACGGCCCGACGATCGAGGGATTCGCCCGGTTCGAGGTGATGGTCCTGTCCCCGCGCCGCAGCCGGTTGCGGGTCGATGTCGAATTCAAGCCCAAGACCCTTTCGGCGCGGCTGTTCATCAACACCATGCGGCTGGCCAAAGGCCGGGTCCAGGCCAAGTTCGAATCGCGACTGGGCAAGGTCGGCGGGCGGATCAAGGACCGTTACGAACGCAGCCAGGTACAGGCTTAGGCAGGTGCAGGCTTAGGCAGGTGCAGGCTCAGGTCCGGGGCTGGCTCAGGTCTGGGGCTGGCTCAGGTCTGGGGCTGGCCACGCTCGCGGGCGGCGGGGTAGACCCCAAGGATGCGCACTTCCGAGGTGAAGTAGCGCAGCTCCTCCAGCGCCAGTGCGACGTTGGGGTCTTCGGGGTGGCCCTCGATGTCGGCGTAGAATTCCGTTGCCGTGAAGGTTCCGCCGACCATGTAGCTTTCCAGCTTGGTCATGTTCACCCCGTTGGTCGCAAAGCCCCCCATCGCCTTGTACAGCGCTGCGGGAATGTTGCGGACCCGGAAGGTGAAGGTGGTGATCATCATCCCCTCGCCACGCCGGGAATGGTCGGGGTTGCGCGACATGACCAGGAAGCGGGTGGTGTTGTTGGCCTGGTCCTCGATCTGCCGGGCCAGCACGTCGAGACCATAGATCGAGGCCGCAAGCTCGCTGGCAAGGGCCGCCTTCGACCTGTCGCCCGCCTCGGCCACCTCGCGCGCCGCGCGGGCGTTGTCGCTGCTGACCCTGCCGCGGATGCCATGCGCCTTCAGGAAGCCCGCGCATTGCGGCAGGATCACCACATGGCCGTACGCCTCTTTCACCTCGGCCAGCGTCGCCCCCGGCACGCCCAGCAGGTTGACATGCACCCGGACGAAGGCCTCGTCCACGATATGCAGACCCGCGCGCGGCAGCAGCGAGTGGACGTCGGCGACCCGGCCATAGGTCGAATTCTCGACCGCCAGCATCCCCAGATCGACCTCGCCCTTCGCCACCTTGTCCACGACTTCCTCGAAGGTGGTGCTGGGGACCGGCTCGAAATCCGGGCGCGACTGCTGGCAGGCCTGGTGCGAATAGGCCCCGAGTTCGCCCTGAAACGCGATACGACCGGCCATGTGACGTCATCCCCTGTCGAAAATCTGCCCCACGGGGCGTTTCGTCGCGCGTCTACACCTTGAAATCGTACGATGGAAGCGGGTAGATACCGCGCAACCAAAGAGCGCGGGATAGGTGGACCATGTTCGACACGATGACGATGACCAAGGCGGTAGGCGCGGTGTGCGGCTCGCTTCTGGCGCTGATGCTGCTGGGCTGGGCTGCCGACTCGCTCTACACGGTCGGGTCCAAGGGTCACGGCGAGGATGGCGAACTGGCGCAGGCCTACGTCATCGACACCGGCGAAGAAGCGGCCCCGGCGGAAGCCGAAGCCGAGGTCGTCGATGTGGCGGCGCTGGTCGCTGCGGCCGATGCGGTGGCGGGCGAGGCGGTGTTCAAGAAGTGCGTCTCGTGCCACAAGATGGACGGCACTGATGGCGTCGGCCCGCATCTGAACGGCATCGTCGGGCGCAACCACGCGGCCTCGCCGGGCTATGCCTATTCCGATGCGATGGCCGCGCTTTCGGCCGAGCCGTGGACGCCGGAAGCCCTTTATGTCTTCCTGCAGAACCCGAGACGGGCACTTCCGGGCACCAAGATGGCCTTCGCGGGCCTGCCGAAGTCGGAAGACCGCGCCAACGTCATCGCCTACATGGCTTCGATCCCCTGACCTTCTTGCGCCGCAGAACCACGCAAAGCCGCCCCACCCGGGCGGCTTTTCTCTTTTGCTCACGCAAACGCGCGGCCAATCGCGGCATGTTGCCTCGACAAAACGCGAAATAGCATAAATGAATAGCCCAGGCGGCAAGCAGGGAGGCTGACGGATGCGGACAGGCAAGCGGGGGACGGCAAAGGAAAAAGCGGCGCGGGTCAACGTCGGCCCTCTGGTCGCAACCGGGGCGCTGATCGCAGCGCTGGCTGCGTTTGCCCTGCCGGTTCGGGCCGAAACCGTGATCAAGTCGCATGGCATCTCCACCTTCGGCGACCTGGCGCTTCCGGCTGACTTCACCCATCTGCCCTACGTCAACCCCGATGCCCCCAAGGGCGGCGAGATGAGTCAGTGGGCACCGGGCAGCTTCGACAGCTTCAACCCCTATGCCATCGCCGGCAACCCGGCCGCGCTGGCCTCGATCTTCTACGAATCCATCCTGTCGGGCACCGCAGACGACGTCAGCGCCGCCTACTGCCTGCTGTGCGAGACGATGGAATACCCCGAGGATCGGTCCTGGGTGATCTTCAACCTGCGCCAGGACGTCAAGTTCTCGGACGGCTCGCCGATGACGGCGGAAGACGTGCTGTTCAGCTACGAGCTGTTCCGCGACAAGGGCATCCCGGAATACCGCAGCGTGGCCAACGCCAAGTTCCAGTCGGTCGAGGTGCTGGACCCCTACCGCATCAAGTTCACCTTCTCTCCCGGCACGCCGTTCCGCGACATGCCGGGCCAGGCGGGCAGCCTGACGATCTTCTCGAAGAAGCACTACATCGAGAACAACCGCGATCTGGAAAAATCCAGCCTGGAGCCGTTCCTTGGGACCGGCCCCTACGTGCTGGAAAGCTTCAAGCCCGGCCAGCAGGTCATCTACGCGCGCGACCCGGATTACTGGGGCGAGAAGCATCCGCTGAACGTCGGCCAGAACAACTTTGACCGCATCCGCATCGAATACTTCGCCGACGACAACGCTGCCTTCGAGGCGTTCAAGGGCGGGGTCTACACCTTCCGCAACGAAAGCCTGCCGAAGCGTTGGGCGCTGGAATACGAATTCCCCGCGGTCCAGTCGGGCGCCGTGATCAGGGAAGTCCTGCCCTCGGGCAACATCGCCGGCGGCCAGTCGATCATCTTCAATCTCCGCCGCGCGCAGTTTCAGGACCCCCGCGTGCGGGAGGCGCTGGGGCTGATGTTCAACTTCGAATGGTCGAACAGGTCGCTGTTCTACGACCTTTTCGCGCGGGTGAACTCGATCTGGGAAAATTCGGAGATGGCCGCGACCGGCACGCCGACGCCCGAAGAGATCGCGATCCTGCAGCCCCTGGTGGACGAGGGGCTGCTTCCGGCCAGCATCCTGACCGACGAGGTGCGGATGGGCTCGGTCTCGTCGGCGGACAATGCCCTGGACCGCAGGAACCTCCGCCGCGCCTCGCAACTGCTGGACGAGGCGGGCTGGGTCGCAGGCGACGACGGCATCCGTCGCAACGACAAGGGTGAAACCCTGCGGATGGAGATGATCCATTCGCGCACCGACCTGATGCCGGTGATGAACGCCTATGTCGAAAACCTGCGCGCATTGGGCGTGGACGCCAACTTCGACATCATCGACGACCCGCAGTTGCAGCAACGCGCCAGCCCGCCGGACTTCGACTTCGACGCGCTGCCGACCACGGTGGTCAACGGCGGGCTGGAGCCGGGAGGGGTGCTGAAACAGGCCTGGGCCTCGGTCGCCAGGGACAACTCCAGCCGCAACCGGATGGGCTATGCCAACCCGGCGGTGGACAGGCTGCTGGACCAGGTGGAAGCCGCCGCCAGCCGCCAGGACCTGACCACCGTGATCAGGTCGCTGGACCGGGTGCTGCGGTCCGAATTCGTGGTGGTCCCGCGCTACTACAAGAAGGACAACTGGGTCGCCTACTACAACATGTACGAACGACCGGAAAACCTTCCCCCTTATGCAGTGGGCGAACTTGCTTTCTGGTGGTACAACCCTGAAAAGGCCGAGGCGCTGAAGGCCAGTGGCGCGTTGAAGTAACTCAGGAACGGTCGGGGACCTTGGGCGCCTATATCCTTCGCCGCTTGCTGCTGGTGATCCCGACCTTGTTCGGGGTCATGCTGATCAACTTCGCGCTGACGCAATTCGTCCCCGGCGGCCCGATCGAGCAGGTCCTGGCCCGGCTGGAGGGCGAGGGCGACGCGATCCAGAACATCTCGGGCACCGAAGGCGGCGGGGTGCAGGAGGAAGTCTCCGGCTATCAGGGTGCGCGTGGCCTGCCGCCAGAGTTCCTGGCAAAGCTGGAAGTGCAGTTCGGCTTCGCCCGCATCGTCTGCGACGAAGGCTTTGCCGGCGAGCCGTCGATCACCGCGCCGGAATGTCGCAAGGAGCAGATCCCCGCGACCGAACGGTTCTTCATCATGATGGGGAACTACCTGACCTTCGACTTCGGCGAGAGCTACTTTCGCTCCATCTCGGTCGTGGACCTGGTCCTCGAGAAGATGCCGGTCTCGATCACCCTGGGCCTCTGGTCGACGCTGATCGCCTACCTGATCTCGATCCCGCTTGGCATCCGCAAGGCGGTCCGCGACGGGTCGCGCTTCGACACCTGGACCAGCGGCGTCATCATCGCGGCCTACGCGATCCCCGGCTTCCTGTTCGCCATCCTGTTGATGGTGATGTTCGCCGGCGGCAGTTATTTCCAGTGGTTCCCCCTGCGCGGCCTGACCAGCGACAACTGGGAAGAGCTGAGCCTCTGGGGCAAGATCGTCGACTATCTCTGGCACATCACCCTGCCGGTGACGGCGCAGCTTATCTCCTCTTTCGCGGTGCTGACCCTGCTGACCAAGAACAGCTTCCTGGACGAGATCAAGAAGCAGTACGTCCTGACCGCCAGGGCCAAGGGCCTGTCCGAGGCGCGGGTGCTGTACGGCCACGTCTTCCGCAACGCCATGCTGATCGTCATCGCGGGCTTTCCCGGCCTGTTCCTGGGTGTCTTCTTCGGCTCCAGCCTGATCATCGAGGTGATCTTCTCGCTGGATGGCCTGGGCCAGCTTGGCTTCAGGTCCGCCGTCGAGCGCGACTATCCGGTGATCTTCGGCACGCTTTTCGCCTTCGGGCTGATCGGCCTGGTCGTCGGCATCCTGTCCGACCTGATGTATGTGCTGGTCGACCCCCGCATCGACTTTGACAGGCGCGACTGACATGGCCCTCTCGCCCCTGAACCAGCGCCGCTGGCGCAACTTCCAGTCCAACCGCCGCGCCTATTGGTCGCTGTGGATCTTTCTGGTGCTGTACGGCCTTTCGCTCTTCGCCGAGCTGATCGCCAACGACCGGCCGATCCTGGTGCAGTACCAGGGCAGCTACTACACGCCCGTCTTCCAGTTCTACCCCGAGGTGGCCTTCGGCGGCGACCTGCGGACGGAAGCCAACTACACCACGCCCGAAGTGCAGTGCCTGATCATCTCGGGCGGGTCGCTGGACTGCTGGGACGATCCCCGCGGCATCATGGCCGAGGTCGAGGCGCAAGGCACCGCTCTGGGCGAACCCGTGCAGCAGGGCTGGATGGTCTGGCCGATCATCCCCTACAAGTACAACACCATCGTCGACACCGGCGGTGTGGCCCCCGGCCCGCCGTCGGCGCAGAACTGGCTTGGCACCGACGACACCAGCCGCGACGTCCTGGCGCGCGTGATCTACGGCTTCCGTCTGTCGGTCACCTTCGCGCTGATCGTCGTCGCGATGACGTCGATCATCGGCATCGCTGCCGGGGCCGTGCAGGGCTATTTCGGCGGCCTGACCGACCTTCTCTTCCAGCGCTTCATCGAGCTCTGGTCCTCGGTCCCGACCTTGTATGTCATCATCATAATCACCGCGATCTGGGCCAAGAGTTTCTGGTTGCTTGTGGCATTGATGGTCGTCTTCGGCTGGACCGGCCTTGTCGGCGTCGTCAGGGCCGAGTTCCTGCGCGCCCGCAACTTCGAATATGTCCGCGCCGCCAAGGCCTTGGGCGTGTCCGACCTGCAGATCATGTTCCGCCACGTCCTGCCGAACGCGATGGTCGCCACGCTGACCATGCTGCCCTTCGCCATCACCGGCACCATTGCGGGCCTGGCCACGCTGGATTACCTGGGCTTCGGCCTGCCCTCGGACCTGCCGTCGCTGGGCCAGTTGACGCGCCAGGCGCAACAGAACCTGCAGGCGCCCTATCTTGCCTTCACCGCCTTCTTCACCTTCGCCATCATGCTCTCGCTGCTGGTCTTCATCTTCGAAGGCGTCCGCGATGCCTTCGACCCGAGAAAGACATTCAGATGAGATTGGGCCGATGAGCGTCCTTCAGGTCAAGGACCTGTCCGTCAGTTTCCGCCAGGACGGCCGCATCATCGCGGCCGTCAAGCGGGTGTCCTTCACCGTCGACAAGGGCGAGACCGTCGCGCTGGTGGGTGAAAGCGGCTCGGGCAAGTCGGTCACCGCCCTGTCGACCGTGGGGCTTCTGTCCGACAATGCCGAGGTCTCGGGGTCAGTCACCTATCGCGGCGCGCAGATGGTGGGGGCCACCGAGGCCGCTCTGCGCCACATCCGCGGCAACGACATCAGCTTCATCTTCCAGGAGCCGATGACCAGCCTCAACCCCTTGCACACCATCGAAAAGCAGCTGGGCGAAAGCCTGGCGCTGCACCAGGGCCTGAGCGGAGCCGCCGCCCGCGCCCGGATCATCGAGCTTCTGGGCAAGGTCGGCATCCGCGACGTCGAAAGCCGGCTGGGGGCCTATCCGCACCAGTTGTCGGGGGGGCAACGCCAGCGGGTGATGATCGCGATGGCGCTGGCCAACGGGCCGGAGCTTCTGGTGGCGGACGAACCCACCACGGCGCTGGACGTGACGATCCAGGCCCAGATCCTGGACCTGCTGGCCGACCTGAAGCAGGCCGAGGGTCTGAGCCTGCTTTTCATCACCCACGACCTCGGCATCGTCCGCCGCATCGCCGACCGCGTCTGCGTCATGCAGGGCGGCGAGATCGTCGAGCAGGGGCGCACCGCCGAGATCTTCGCCAACCCGCAGCACCCCTACACCCGGAAGCTGCTTGCCGCCGAGCAGAAGGGCGGCCCCGAACCCGTCCCCGCCGGGTCGCAGGAAATCGTGCGGACGCAAGACCTCCGCGTCTGGTTCCCGATCCACAAGGGTCTTCTCCGCCGCACCGTGGGCCATGTGAAGGCGGTGAACGACGCCAACGTGTCGGTCCGCGCGGGCGAAACCCTGGGCATCGTCGGCGAAAGCGGGTCGGGCAAGACCACGCTGGCGCTGGCGATCCTGCGGCTGATCGGCTCGCAGGGAAAGGTCGTGTTCCTGGGCCGCGACATCAGTCGCCTGGACGAGACCTGGGACGGGGGGCCGTCCCGACGCAGCGCCGACAGCGGCCCGAAAGGCTGGGACGAGCTGATCGACGCCGCCCGCGGCGACTTTGCCCGCACCAGGGGCCGCAAGGCGATGCGGGTGATCCGCCGCAACATGCAGGTGGTGTTCCAGGACCCCTATGGCAGCCTGTCGCCGCGAATGACGGTCGAGCAGATCATCGCCGAAGGTCTGGGCGTCCACGGCGTCGAACCCGGCCGCAACCGGACCGAGATGGTGGCCGACATCATGCGCGAGGTCGGTCTCGACCCTGCGATGATGGCCCGCTACCCGCACGAATTCTCTGGCGGCCAGCGCCAGCGCATCGCCATCGCGCGCGCGATGATCCTGCGGCCGCTCTTGGTGGTGCTGGACGAACCGACCAGTGCGCTGGACATGACGGTGCAGGTGCAGATCGTCCAGCTGTTGCGCGATCTGCAGCGGAAATGGGGGCTGGCCTACATCTTCATCAGCCACGATCTGCGGGTGATCCGGGCGATGGCGCACAAGGTCATGGTGATGCAGAACGGCGATGTGGTCGAATCCGGCGATTGCGAGGCCGTGTTTACCGAACCGAAATCCGATTATACGAAGGCTCTGATGGCGGCCGCCTTCGGACCCGGAATGTGAAGCTTCTCTTCGTTCACCAGAACTTTCCCGGCCAGTTCCTGCACCTCGCGCCCGAGATGCAGCGCCTGGGCCATGATGTGCGGGCCCTGACCGACGCCAGCAACGACAAGACCTCGCCGGTGCCGATCCTGCGCTACACCCACAAGCCGCAGGAGGTGGACCCCAAGGCCACCCGCCTTGGCCGCAACTTCACGCTGATGAGCGACCGGGGCGTCTCGGTCGCCCGCCACGCCCGCCGGATGCGGGCCGAAGGCTATGTGCCGGACGTGATCTACGGCCACTCCGGCTGGGGCGAGACGCTGTTCCTGAAAGAGATCTGGCCCGAGGCCAGGCTGCTGGTCTTTGCCGAGTTCTACTATCGCGGCATCGGGGCGGATGTCGGCTTCGACCCTGAATTCCAGGTCCAGGGCTTTGACCAGGTGATGATCGCGCAGTCCCGGGCCGGCTATCTGGCGCAGGCGCTGATCCATGCCGACCGGGGCGTCTCGCCGACCGAATGGCAGGCCAGCACGCATCCCCCCATGCTGCGTCGGCAGCTGGAGGTGATCTTCGACGGGGTGGATTGCGCCCGCCTGACGCCAAACCCGCAGGCGCGCTTTGCCTTGCCCGACGGCCGGGTGCTGGCCCGCGGCGACGAGGTGCTGACCTTCGTCAACCGCAATCTCGAACCCTATCGCGGCTACCACATCTTCCTGCGCGCCCTGCCCGACGTGCTGGCCGCCCGGCCCGACGCGCAGGTGGTGATCGTGGGTGAGGCTGGCGTCAGCTACGGCAGCGCGCCCAAGGACGGCGGCACCTGGAAAGACCTGATCCTGGCCGAGGTCAAGGACCGCATCGACCTGAGCCGGGTGCATTTCACCGGCAAGCTGCCCTATGACCGGCTTGTCGACCTGATGCACGTCTCCCGCGTCCACGCCTACCTGACCTACCCCTTCGTCCTGTCCTGGTCGATGGTCGAGACGATGGCGGCGGGAACACTGGTCATCGGCTCGAACACCGCGCCGGTGGCCGAGGTGATCCGGGACGGGGTCAACGGCAGGTTGGTCGATTTTTTCGATGTCGCAGGCTGGTCCGCTGCGCTGACCGACGCGCTTGCCCGGCCCGAAGCTTACGCGGCGATGCGCGAGGCCGCCCGTCGCGGCATGCGCGACCGCTACGACCTGCGCTCGGTCTGCCTGCCGAAACAGGTGGACCTGCTGACCCGGCTCTCCCGGAGCTGACCCAAAATCCTTCGAAGGATTTTGCAAAAGTTTTCGAAAACTTTTGCGCCCTCAGATCGCAGAGGAGTGCTTGGCCTTCTCGCTGGCATAGGCGTCGAAGGCCCGCGCGATCATCCGGGTCAGGGGGCGCGCGCGGTCGGGGATGTGAAAGCCCGCGTCCGTCACCCGCACCATGTCCCCGAACTCCCCGGCCGCGCGCTGGAACAGTGCCTCGACCCCGGCCGGCGTCACGTCATGGTCGCGCAGAAGCTCGGCGCGCGAGACGAAGAAGTCGCACATCAGCGCCTCGATGATCCGCGCCCGCAGTCTGTCCTCGCCGGTGAAGGCATGCCCCCGATGGGTCGAGAACTGCCCCGCGCGGATCGCCTTGGAATGTTGCGCCGTGCCCGAGGCATTCTGCGCGAACCCTTGCGCGAAGCGGCTGATCGACGAGGCACCCAGCCCGATCAGCGTCGGCGCGGTGTCGTCGGTATAGCCCTGGAAATTCCGCCGCAAGGTCCCGGCCTTCAGGGCGCGGGCCAGTCCGTCCTCGGGCTTGGCGAAATGGTCGATCCCGACCTCGACATAGCCGTCCCACAAGAACAGGTGCCGCGCGGTTTCGAACAGCGACAGGCGTTCTTCGGGCGTCGGCATCTGGTCCGAGGGGATCATCTGCTGCCGCCGGCTCATCCACGGGACATGGGCATAGCCGTACAAGGCCACCCGGTCCGGCGAGAGCGTCAAGAGCTTCTGCACCGAATCTGCGATCCTTGGTCCGGTCTGGAACGGCAATCCGTACAGGATATCGGCGTTCAGGCTTGCGACCCCCCGCGCCCGGATGCGTTCGGCCACGTCTCGGGTCAGCGCATAGCTCTGGTCGCGCCCGATTGCCTTCTGGATCAGGGGGTCGAAGTCCTGCACCCCGATCGAGGCCCGGTTCATCCCCGATGCCGCAAGCGCATCCAGCCGCGCGTCGTCGATCTCGTTCGGGTCGATCTCGACCGAAAACTCCCCGTCCTCGTCCAGGGGCACCACGTCGAAGATCCTGTCCGCCAGATCACGCATCAGGTCCGCCGACAACAGGGTCGGAGTCCCCCCGCCCCAGTGCAGCCGCGACAACCGCACCCCGCGCGGCAGATGGGCCCGCAGCAGCGCAAGCTCGGCCTTCAGCGTCTGGACATAGGCCACCACAGGTCCGTCCGAAGTCGTCCCTTGCGTCCGGCAGGCGCAGAACCAGCACAACCGACGGCAGAAAGGCACGTGTATGTAGAGCGAAACTGCGCTATCCTCGGGTATCGCCTCGATCCAGCGGACAAACTCCGATGGGCCGATGTCCGACCCGAAGTATGGGGCCGTCGGGTACGACGTGTAGCGCGGGACGCGTGCGTCGAATAGCCCAAGCCGGGCGAGTTGCGGGTCGTGGGTCATGCGGCTACGGTAGAAAACGTGTCAAGGTTGCTCCTTGACTCAGATCAAGGGACTGGAAAGCCGATGCACGATCACTCGGTTCATGTTCAGTGTGGCGATTGTCCGATCCGGCATCGCGCAGTCTGCGCGCGCTGTGAAACGGACGAGCTTTCGCAGCTGGAGCAGATCAAGTATTATCGCAGCTTCCAGGCGGGTCAGACCGTCATCTGGTCCGGGGACCGGATGGAGTTCGTGGGCTCGGTGGTCAGTGGCATCGCGTCGCTGACCCAGACGATGGAGGATGGCCGTCGCCAGATGGTTGGGCTGCTTCTGCCGTCCGATTTCGTCGGCCGACCGGGCCGGCCCATAGCTGCCTTCGACGTGACCGCCAGCACGGATCTTGTGATGTGCTGCTTTCGCAAGAAGCCCTTCGAAGAGTTGATGTCCGCCACCCCGCACATCGCCCAGCGTCTTCTGGAGATGACGCTGGACGAGCTGGACGCCGCGCGGGAATGGATGCTGCTTCTGGGGCGCAAGACCGCACGGGAAAAGATCGCCTCGCTGATCTCGATCATCGCCCGCCGCGACGCGGCGCTGCATGCGCGCAAGAGATCCGGCCCTCTTGCGGTCAACCTGCCGCTGACCCGCGACGAAATGGCGGACTACCTGGGGCTGACCCTGGAAACCGTCAGTCGCCAGATTTCCGCGCTGAAAAGGGACGGGGTCATCACGCTGGAGGGCAACCGCCACGTCTCGATCCCCGATCTTGACCGCCTGCTGGAGGAAGCGGGAGATGACAGCGACGGTGGGATGCTGGTCTAGGTGCCGCCCGCCGCAGCGGCGATGTCGTCACCGACCGCACCCTTGCGGGCAACCCGCTGGCAACGCCGCAATGCCAAGGTCCGGGCCGTCGGGCAGCAGGTGGACAAGGTAAGGCAGGGTGGGCGGAATCGCCCACCTTACGCTTGCGCCAAGCCTATCCCACTCGCGCGAAGCTGTCTGCCGAGGACCAGGCCCAGGCCTGGGCAAAGCGTGGCGACGATGCGGGGTCCGCTGTCAGCTGGCCGGGGGCCAACTGCTCATACTGCTCGGCCAGCGAGATCACCCTGTCCGCGGAGGACCGCCGCAGGAAATGGTGCGGCTTCAGCTCTGCGGGGTGGGCGACCCCCGCCGCCGCCACCAGCTCGGCCAGAGCATGCAGAGTGTTGCGCTGGAAGCTTGCCACCCGCTCTGCCTTGTCCGGCACCACGATTGCCCGCTGCCGGAGCGGGTCCTGCGTCGCGACCCCCGTGGGGCAAGCGCCCGTGTGGCAGGACTGCGCCTGGATGCAGCCGACCGCGAACATGAACCCGCGCGCCGCGTTGCACCAGTCGGCCCCCAGCGCCATGACGCGCGCGATGTCGAAGGCCGAGGTGATCTTGCCGCTGGCCCCGATCTTCACCCGGTCCCGCATCCCGATCCCGACCAGCGCGTTGTGGACGAAGCTGAGGCCGTCGCGCAGCGGCATGCCGACATGATCCATGAACTCCAGCGGGGCGGCACCCGTGCCGCCTTCCTTGCCGTCGACCACGATGAAGTCGGGCGTGATGCCGGTCGCCAGCATCGCCTTGCAGATCGCCATGAACTCCCACGGGTGGCCGATGCACAGCTTGAACCCGGCGGGTTTGCCGCCCGACAGATCCCGCATCTGCGCCACGAATTGCAGCAGGCCGATCGGCGTGGAAAAGACGGCATGCGAGGCCGGCGAGACGCAGTCCTGCCCCATCGGCACGCCCCGGATGCGCGAGATCTCTTCGGTCAGCTTGGCGGCGGGCAGAACCCCGCCGTGGCCGGGCTTGGCACCCTGCGACAGCTTCAGTTCGACCATGCGGATCTGCGGGTCCGACGCGGCCTCGGCAAATTTTCCGGGGTCGAACCCCCCGTCCGCCGTCCGCGCCCCGAAGTAGCCCGAGCCCAGTTCCCACACCAGATCGCCGCCATGCTCGCGGTGGTAGGGCGAGACCCCGCCTTCGCCCGTGTCATGGTAGAAGCCGCCCGCCCTGGCCCCCTTGTTCAGCGCCCGGATCGCATTGGCCGAGAGTGAGCCATAGCTCATCGCGGAAATGTTCAGCAGGCTTGCGGAATAGGGCTGCGCACAGCTTGCCCCGACAGTCGTGCGCAGCCTGTCATGCGCCAGGGCAGGCTGCGGGGCGATGGAATGGTGCAGCCATTCGTAGTGCTGCTGGTAGACGTCGTACTGGGTGCCGAAGGGCCGCTTGTCGAGGTCACGCTTGGCCCGCTGATAGACGATCGCCCGCTTGTCGCGGGGGAAGGGCGCGCCGTCCTTGTCGCCTTCGAAGAAGTATTGCCGCATCTCGGGGCGGATCGCCTCAAGCAGGAAGCGCAGATGCGCGGCGACCGGATAGTTGCGCAGGACCGCGTGACGGGTCTGGCGCAGGTCATGCAGGCCAAGCAGCACCGAAGCGAGGCAGAGACCTGCCGCCGGCAGCAGCCACCAGGTCTGGCCGGGGAAGCGCGCCATCAGCACGGCCGCCAGGACCACAAGGATCGCAGGCCAGGTGATCATGGCATAGCGCAGCGTGAAGATCGTCGACAGCATTCCGGCCCCCGGCTTCGGTCGGACCAGAGTTAACCACCAAGCTTGACACTTGCTTAACGCCCGTCAGAACGGCACGGGGGCCGCAAAACTGACCCAGTCGCCCGTCGTGGGATGGTGCAGGCCCAGTGTCTCGGCATGCAGCATCAGGCGGGCGTGGTCGGCCAGTGTCTCGGGCGCGTAGATCTGGTCGCCCAGGATCGGGTGGCCCAGCGCCAGCATGTGGACGCGCAGCTGGTGGCTGCGCCCGGTATGCGGTGTCAGACGGACGCGGGTTTCCCGGTCGCTGCGGTCAAGGACCTGCCAGTCGGTGACGGCGGGGCGGCCCTTCACCGGGTCCACCTTCTGGCGCGGGCGGAAGTCCCAGTCGCTGCCCAGCGGCAGGTCGACAGTGCCGCTGTCGGGCTCCAGGCGGCCTTTCAGCCGGGCGACATAGGTCTTCCGGGCGCGCCGGTGCTCGAATTCCTGCCCCAGAAAGCCCTGGGCCTGCTTGGTGCGGGCGAAGATGATCACGCCGCTGGTGTCGCAATCCAGCCGGTGCACCGTCAACGCATTCCAGCGCGCCGCCTGCAGGCGGGAGATCAGGCAGTCCTGCCGGTTTTCCAGCTTGCCCGGCACGGTCAGCAGACCCGCGGGCTTGTCGATCACGATGATCGCCGCGTCCTCGTGCAGGATCTGCAGCGGAGTGTCCGGCGGGTCGTAGGCGAAATCCGGGATGAGCGAGGGCTTATGCAACCGTGTGGCCTTCGGCCGTCAGGCGCGCGTGCAGGTGGCGGATGTGGGCGGGACCAACCTCGCAGCAGCCGCCGATCAGGGTTGCCCCTTGCGCCACCCAGCCAAGCGCGAAGTCGGCATAGCGTTCGGGCGACAGGTCGTGGCGGGCGCAGTAATCGGGGGCGCTGGTGCCGTGGCGGTGCGGCGTGATCTCGGAAAACCCGTTGGCATAGGCGCCGAAGGGCAGGCCGAGGGGCTTCAGTTCCGCCAGCGCCGCCGCCATCGCCTCGGGCATCGAGCAGTTGGCCAGGACGGCGTCGGCGGGGGTTTCCGCCAGGACCTCGGCCAGGGCCGAGACAGGCTCGCCCGAGCGGAGGCGGGTGCCGTCGCGGTCCTGCACCGAAACGGAAAGCCAGACCGGGCGGTCGGTCGTCCGCGCGCCTTGCAGCGCGCCGCGGGCGAGGTCCAGCGACGAGATCGTCTCGATCAGGATCACGTCGACATGGGCGGCGAGGATGCGGGCCTTTTCGGCATAAAGCGCCGCGGAAACCTGGATCGGCGGGGTCAGGTCGGGACGGTAGCTTTCGCCCAGGGGACCCATCGACCCGGCGATCCTCCCGCGCCCGGCGGCAGCGCGGGCCTCGTGCGCTTCGGCCAGGGCGCGCAGGTGCAGCGCATGGTAAAGCGCGTCCAGGCCATGCGGCAGAAGGCGGTCGTGCAGGATGTTGTAGGTATTCGTGGTGGCAAGGCTGGCGCCGGCAGCAAAATAATCCGCATGGATGGCACGGACGAGGCCGGGGTGGTCAAGCATCACCCGCGTCGCCCAAAGCGGTCCGGGGTCAGCACCGGCGCGGGCGATCAGCTCCTGGCCCATGCCGCCGTCGAGAAGGGTGATCTCGGTCATCTTGCGTCCTGTCGTTGCGCCAGTGGCTGGCCCCGGAGCGTTTCACACCCTCCGGACCTCGGGTGGGATATTTGCACAAGGATGAAAGCGCAACTCGGTCGGATGGTCAGGTCGCGTCATGGAACACCTCGGCAAGAAGGGGGACGAGCCAGTCCTCGTCGTCCCTGGTGAAGGCGGCGGGGGTGTCGCTGTCAAGGTCGAGCACGCCGAGAAGCCTGCCCTGGCCGTTCCAGACCGGGAGGACCAGTTCGGATTTCGTCGAGGAGGAGCAGGCGATGTGGCCGGGGAAGGCCTCGACATCGGGCACGTTCTGGATCTGGCCGGTGCGGGCGGCGGCCCCGCAGACCCCGCGCGAAAACGGGATCACCAGGCAGCCGTGGCCGCCCTGGTAGGGCCCGATCTTCAGCAGGTCCGGCGCGGTGACGCGGTAGAACCCCGTCCAGTCGCAGAACGGGTGGCTGTGGTGGATCTCGCAGGCGACCGTGGCCATCAGCGCGACGGTGTCCGTCTCGCCTTGAGTCAGGGCGCGGATCGCCTGGGTGATCGCGGTGCGGTCGACCGTCTGGGCGGGGTCAGTAGCCAAGGGCGCAGCCGTCCTTTCTTGGGTCAGAGGCTCCGACCAGCAGGTCGCCGTCGATCCGGATCGCCTGTGCGCCGCCAAGCGGGGTGTCCGGGATGACGACCTTGTGGCCCATCGCGGCAAGTTCGCTGCGGACCTGGTCGGAATAGCCGCGCTCGACCTCCATCCCCTCGGGGCCCGAGAAGCAGCGCGGCGCGTCGATTGCCGCCTGCGGGTCCATGCCGAAATCGGTGAGATTGCTGACAAAGCGGGCATGGCCGCAGGGCTGGTAGGCCCCGCCCATCACGCCGAAGGGCATGGTCACGCGGCCGTTCTGCCGGATCATGCCGGGGATGATCGTGTGCATCGGCCGCTTGCCCGGTCCGGCCTCGTTCGGGTGGCCCTGTTGCAGGGTGAAGCCCGCGCCGCGGTTCTGGAAGTTGATCCCGAACTTCGACGAGGCCAGCCCCGCGCCGAAGCCCCAGAAGATCGAGTAGATCAGCGACACCGCCATCCGGTCGCGGTCGACCACGGTGATGTAGATCGTGTCGCGATGCACCGCCTCGGTCAGGGGGGCGGCGGCGGGCATGGCGCGTTTCGGGTCGATCAGCCCGGCCAGTCTGGCCGCCGTGTCGGGCGCCAGCATGTGGGCAAGCCGGGTCGTGTGGTCGGGGTCGGCGATGAAGCGGTTGCGGGCGTCGTAGGCCAGCTTCGTGGCCTCGGCCTCGATATGGGCGCGTTGGGTTCCGAAGGGGTCCATCGATTTCAGGTCGAAATGCTTGAGGATGTTCAGCAGCAGGATCGCCGTCGCGCCCTGGCCGTTCGGCGGGTGCTCGACCAGATCGACCCCCTGGTAGGGACCCGAGACCGGAGTGGCATAGTCGCAGGCGGTGGCGGCAAGGTCGTCCAGACTGTGGGTGCCGCCCAGGGCCTGCAACGAGGCGATCATGTCCTCGGCCACCTCGCCTTCGTAGAACCCGGCGCGGCCCTGCTGCGCGATGCGGCGCAGCACCTCGGCCTGGCCGGGGGCGCGGAAGACCTGGCCGACGGTCGGGGCCTTGCCGTTCAGCGTGTAGAAGTCGCGGGCGGCACCCTTCAGGCAGGGCAGGTCGTCGGCCCAGTCGAAGGCGACGCGGGGGGCGACGGGGATGCCTTCCTCGGCGTAGTGGATCGCGGGGGCCAGAACCTCGGCCAGCGACTTCAGCCCGTAGTCGGCGTTCAGGCGGCAGAAGGCGTCGACGGCGCCGGGCAGGGTGACCGATTCGATGGCCTGGATCGGCATCGCGGTCAGGCCCCTTGCCCGAAGGTCATTGGCCGCAAGCCCACCGGGCGCGCGGCCCGACCCGTTCAGGGCGACGATTTCCTCGGTCCCGGCGGGGTTCA